>WLWI01003810.1_pt1 | contig 12894 bp, 7 predicted proteins | sample 6701501 | NCBI WGS metagenome assembly WLWI01 (sample SAMN12718690, study PRJNA515312) | sponge metagenome | isolation source: marine sponge | host: Mycale hentscheli | place: New Zealand: South Island, Marlborough, Capsize Point | collected 2014-11-01
TCCGGGAGGATGCCGGGACTTGGGGTAAGGCCAAGGATCTGTTCAACCAGTGGCCCAGCCTGGGAGCAAGAGGCGAGGAAAGCAGCTGGAGCATGGAGAGAGGCACAGCGCAAGTTGAGGCCACCACAACTACTTGGAAGAGTTGCCTTGAGCCAGGACCAGTCAGACATGGGTCACCCTAGGATGGACTCTAGGGTTTTGCGAATGGCAAGGTCAAAAGCCGCAGTGGAGTTATGGAGGTGACTGGGGGGGCAGGCTCGCAAAATAAAGGATATCTTTGGGAGGGCTAAGCAGGAACGGGGAAGAGTGCACTCGAGCTGAGCATCCTTTAAGTCACTCAGAGCATGAAGGGAGGCTTTAACCTTCTGGATCCTGTTGAGAAAGACCTCATCGCAGAAGTCAGGGGGTCCGACTGGGCAGCCAAGGAGGGAAAAGCCGCGCCGGGTGATTGGGATATCAGGGGGTAAGGTTGAATGGCACAAGTCTGCCTCCTCTGGGACGAATAGGAGTGATTTGCTCCGGTTCAGGAACAGGCCTAGAGAGGGGCCTTCCCGCTTGACGAAAGCGAGGGCAGAGGCAAGAGCGTCCGGGGAGCCCATCAAAGTGCCATCGTCGAGGTACCACACATTCAGTCTAAGGGTAGGTACTTCTGAATGTAGCTTCTCAATCAAGGAATGGAGAGTGAGGGCGAAGCCTAAAGGACCCAGGGGATCTCCTTGTTGTACTCCACAGCAGCTGCGGATAGAGTACTCGTCGAGGTTGAGCAGGGGCTGGCAGGAGTAGCAAGACTCCATCCAAGCAGATAAGTTAGGGATGCGGTTCCGAAATTCCCTGAACATGGCCTCCCGGTTGATGCAATTGAAGGCGTTGGAAAAGTCCAGGAAGAGGCCCCAAGGTTTGTTGGACGTGGAAGAGAGCAAGTGGGAGGTGGCGTGGATTATTGCTTCACAGCCACCCCTGACCCCAACCCCAAGCTGGAGGGGGGTGAGAGTAGAAGTGACCGTACTGCGCGAAGAGTATGACAAGCACTTGGAGGTGAGCCGGCGAAGCACTTCCCCGACGGCGATGGGGCGGTGGCCTCCACTTTTCTTCCGACAAGCAAGAAGAGTGGCCCCACAAAGGTGGGGGAGAATAGATGTGGGGGCGCGACCTGAAGCGAGGAAGTTAACAAACCGGGAGAGGGAGGAGAGGATCTGGCCAGCACAATCTGGAGAAGGGCACAAAATGGCTTCCCGAAGGTGACTAGGACGAAGACCTGAGGGACCGGCTGCAGAGGCGTTAGGGAAAGATTTCACACTCCGGAGGATGATGGACTCGGGGAGTAACGTGGGAGAGGGGGGCGGGCCTGGGGGCAAAGTGGGAGGAGGGGCCTGGGGGTGTTTGTTCAGCATCTCTTCTAATATCTCGGGGCCAGGCTGAGCAAGCCCTTCAGAAGTAAGGGCTTTAATAGCTTTGCTGTATAGCCCTTCCTGAGTGGCTTTCCTAGCACGTCTAATGTTGAGAGAGGAGGAGGAAGAGGTGGATTTCTTGCCCCGTTTGGCAAGAGAATCCCCGTGCACCACTGCCTCAGCCCATAAGGCAGCCGCCTCACCGTCCGACCATCTCTGCAGGCGGGATTTCACTAGCTTGAGGATCTCTCTCCAGCGAAGTCTGTGCCCAGAAGCAGGGGAAGCCAAAACACACTTTGCCAAGGCAAACAGGCTGGTCCATCTTGAGAGGTCGTCAGGAGTGCTTATGATGGAGGAGAGGCAATTGCTGAGGGTTAGGGCCCATAAGTCTCTAGCACCCTTAGGAACATGCTGGATGGTGGGAATGCGGCACTTGAGGATGGAGGGGAGGTCTGGTAAGGTGGAGGAACTGGGAGGGCTGGGAGGGTTGCGCTGTTGGGGTGGGGGAGGACAGACTGCGGGAGACCCATTAGGAGAGGAAGGGGTAGTGGGGACCTTATGAGTGGAGCCAGATGGGGCCTTGGACGGGTACAAGGTCGGTTGCGCAGAGGAGGAAGGAGTGGTGGTAACACCACCACAGTTATTCCTGCAGTTACCTAAGTCCCCAGGCAAACACCGAGAGCAAGGAGTGCTGTTCCTGACACACGAGCAGCGTAGACACTTTGCCGAGCCGTTGCACCGACAACACCGCGGGTGGAGGCGGTTACTCGAAGAGCTCATACCAGCTGAGCCGTTCATTCGCTCGTTCAAACACACGAATAACATGGCGACAAAATACGGAGGTACGCAAAATTGCGTATTTGGCCAGTAATCGGCTATTTGCTCCTTTTCTTTATTTTTATAAATAAAACTTCTCTATAATTATTTAATTTGTTTTAAGTTCGAAATTTTTTTTTCTTTCCTGATTTTAGCATTTCATCCATTTAGTTCTGGAGAGTCACATTATAATGCTAATTACTATACAGACAAATATTAGAATATAATCTTGTAGGAAATGCATTAGCTATAACATTTATCTGTCAGTAGCTGCAGCTATTTCTTCCCTTCTTAAAAAGAGCCCCCATAACAAATCCAAAATCTGCTCCTGCATTGCTGAGACATTATATATTTGATTTATTTGTTTAAATCTAATCCTGCTTTTTTTTATTAATTATATGTATGGTAAAATATTTTATAAACACATGAAAGACAGATAAAGCTCATGTTAATTCTGTAGTTAACAGTTTCATAATAATATAGAACTTTGATTTCACTAACGATATTCTTAGTTGGTAATTGTGGAAATACTTTAAACATTAATACGTTAGGCAAAGCAGTATTCAATATTGGCTAGTTTCAGAATTAAATTAAATGATTTCATGTTAATGTCAAATTTATATATGAATATTAAAATATTAGCTCTAGCCTCAGTACATAATTGTACTAATAGTTTATTCACATCAATCAGTTCATACAAAGACTATGTTATGTAATGATAAATATCTACCATTATGTCAATTACATTTATCAATTTAATAAGTTTATGATATGCAAAATGACTACCACCATCAAGTTCAGATTAGAACTATTTTATCACATTCATCTTATAATATTTTTAATAATCATCTAATTGTATCATTAATTATAATATATTTTCTCTAAATTTTTTTCAAAGTGCCAAAATTCACTGGTTTAGCCAGTCTATCAACCTTCCAAATATAGATTAATCTTAATTATGTAACATTAATACTTTATTATAAATATATACAGCTATTTGTGTTTACTTTACCATATTATTATATTTAGAAATATTTTTTAATTTTTTTTATTTAAGTACATCACCTTGTTCATGTTGTACATGTAATTGTGACAGTATAACGCAGTGATGCTGACTGTTGTTTTAATAGATACACAACTACTTCAGTCTGATGGTGTTAAATTTACAGCATTTATGATTATTTGGTATATTTTGTTTCACTATTTTCTAGTTGTTTACCAAACTTGTGTATCCTGATGGAGCCCCACAACCATCTCCTAGAAGACGTCATGCAGCTGTTTGTCTAGATTATAATACCAACAACCCTCAGTTGTTAGTAATTGGTGGTTATGATGACAAGGCTTTAAGTGATGTTTGGTGTCTCGATATACAAGCACAAAGTTGGCAACAGGTACATTTTGTAATTATAGTTCGGTTGAAATAATTCAAAAAGAGTTAAATTTAATTATTAGAATAAAATAAATGAGGTAAACAAGTTAGTCTTCCAAGTATATAATAATTGGGACCTTATTTACATATTTAATTATAAGTATTCTTTTATTTTGACATTATGCTAGTTACTTAAAATTAAGTGAAATATTATAATCAGTCAAATACATGATACAATTATTGACTTGTGATAATTATCAACCACTGCAGCATTCTGCATTTTTAATTTACTATATAAAATATGTTAACTAGAATTAATCAATAGATGAAGTGTTTTAATCAATTTGTATTTATGACATATGTTATGCATCAAACTGAGGTAGTCAAATACTTAATAAGCATGATGTGAGAAGGATTCATATGTTACACCATCATGATATTATAATCTTCAGTCAGATTTCAAATATAAATAAAATTTGTATATACAATTTATTAACCTTAATTGTTTATTATGCACTTGTTTGCTCATCAATTTAATAAATTTTTATTATGTGCTGCAAACCATAAAAAACAATTGAAATAGTTGAGTCCTTCTACATATATATTAATCTTTCCTCGTGACACTTAGAAGTATTCATAGCTCTGTTATTGTCAAGATAGTTTCAGAATCTGGCCATTTTAAAGATTAGATAAAATTAATAGATGTGGAATATGCTACCATAAGTGAAAATAATCTTTTTCTATCTTTTTCTGCTACGAACATTTCAACCTTTACCAATTGTATTGTTGCTCTCATTATACAACATTATTGCAAGGAAATGGAGTGAGGTTTTGTTCTATCATTATTCATATATTGACGTATAATATAAAATAAAAATAGCCAAATCTCCACAATGATCTAATATCATCTAGCTGACATTATTCACGGACAAAACAAGGAATGTTCTGGAAAAAGGAAATTTTAAAATCTGTTAGAGTTAAAACCAATGAGCATTATTACTAAAGAGTGCAAGAGACAACTAGTGACTCGTTGCTAATATATTTGCACTAAATATATGACGTACACAAAACATTCATGCTAGATAGTCCACACATACTAACACAGTTGTATGACTCAGACCACCAGATTTTTAACCTAGGCACAGTTTCAAAGAACATAATGTGTTTACAGATATGCCCATATCTATAGGTGATCACTTATTACTAAAAGTTTAATTAAGATTGTGGGCTTGGTTAGGTATGATGTCTCAGTCCTTTCCTTGCTCGCACCTGGGAACAGCAATAGTATGCTGCCACCAGAGTCGTGCCCTTCCAATTCTACCAGGCAAACCCGTGGATGGGTAAGGTAGGTTTTAAATTACTTTAAAATTTACAGAAGTAACGAACTCACAACAAATTGGGTGATGTGACACAGACTGACTAACAACCACGAGGTCCAACACTTAAATACAAAAACAAACTCCACCCACTGCCTACCACGCATGACACTAAAACTTAACAAATAATATATATCTATAAAACTCAACATAATAATGATACACTATAAATCCACACCCCACATATAATTGTTCAATCTTCCCCTCTGATCTTCTTTATGTGGTCTTGCCCACATCTCTCCCCCTCTCGACTTTGTGTTGATGCTCGCCCTCCGCATAGCTCTGCTCTCCATTAGATTCATGGCAGCGGCTCAAAAAGTTCGCTAATACGTTATCACAGCCTTGTCTGTACTTCACCATGAAATCAAATGGTGTCAACTTCAATGACCAGTTGTATAACCGATTACGCGTGAATAAAAATTTTAATTGCGCCTTACGTAATGCGGTCACGGGCGCATGCAAGACACAGAGGATTGATTGCTTGGTGGGAGGGTGACACTAAGCGAGAAAAAGAAGACGAATGTTTGAAGATTGCCTCGGGGACAGTATTATCGAACGATAGAGTACGCTCTAGGCTATTGGGAAAGCATAAATTGGACGCTAAGGAGCCGTTCCCAACTTAAAAATAACGAAGTACTCGCACCGTTTAGCAAAAACCTTTATGGCATCACACTGAGGCTCTTAGTAAGCACACTAGTAAGGTTGGAAGTATGGTTTCATGGCTGAAGCAGTTTGCTACTTGAACATCAGAATGTCCACCACACCCCCACCAACCACATGTCCCAAAAACTCTAACTTCTCCATTCCAAAACTACACTTCTTCCTCTTGCATGTCAACCCTGCCTTCCGTAGCACACCGAACAATTCCCTTAACTGCAACAAATGTTCCTCCCAATTCCATGAAACAACCAGAACATCGTCAATATATAGTATGGCTCCTTTACAGTAACTCTATCGAGTTTCTGGAAGTCCACACAGAGTCGTATTGACCCGTCAGGCTTCTTTACTGGGACCAGTGGCGAAGCCCATGGACTGTCGCACCTTTCAATAATGTCAGCCTCTTCTAGGTCCTTCAGCTCCTTGCAGACCTTATTCCTAATGCCAATAGGGACCGAATGCGGTGCCTGCCTGATCGGCTGGAAGTCCCCTGTAACTATGTGCAAGGTCACCACTTGTGTATTTCCTGGGCTAGAGGAAAACACATCACTAAAGCTATCCAACAACTCGTCCAACTCCATTTGGTCATACCCATCACACTCACCACTTAGTACATTCATCTGCTCGCTCTCACCTTCTGCAACCACATCTAGTCTGTATACATTACCTCTTTCCCAGTATCTCTTTATGCAGTTAATGTGGACCGTCTTGCAGTGTTTCTTACTGCCCTGTTTCCCAATCTTATAATTCACTTTGCCAATTCTTTCCACCACCACATAAGGACCCTCCCATGAGTCCGCCAATTTACACTGTAACCCCGGAATCCTATATAAAACCTTATCACCAACCTTAAGTTCCCTCGCCTTACTCCCACAATTCATATGCCTCATCCTACTCTCCTTAGCAACTGCCGATCTCAAAGCTGCACAATCCCTCATTAACTCTAACTTCTTGGCCATACATCTCGTCCAATCACACACACTTATTTTACTCTCTTCTGCCTAAAAAATGCCATGGTACATGGCATCTAGGGGCGTCCTAACCTTGAAACCATACACGAGCACAAACGGACTAAAACCAGAGTCCTCGTGTGGCATCTGCCTAAGAATAAACAGAGCATAGGGCACCTGACTAACCCAGTCATGGCCTCCCTCCATGCACTTACCTAGGATAGCGTTCAGAGTGCCATGCATACGTTCAACAGCTCCGTTGGTCTGCGGATGGTAAGGCGTAGTCCTGACTCTCTCCACCTACAGAAGTGCACAAAGCTCCTTCATTAGCCACGAGCAAAACTGTGTCCCCTGGTCCGTGAGTATTCTCTCGGGAAATGAAGTTCTAGAGAAAATAGACCACAGTCCTTCAGCAATGGATCTAGCAGTAATATTGCTCAATGGAATGGTATCCGGCCATTTTGTAGCTAAACATACAAAGGTTAATAAGTACCTCACCTCCCCACGGCCTTTGGGCAGTGGGCCTACTATGCCCACTGCCACATCCTCAAAGGGCTTAGAAAATATGGGGCGTTCAACCACAGGGACTTTCTTCGGGTTGTGCTTACACATTCCCAGCAATACATAAAAATATCCTTGCTCATCCCTGACCACAGAAAATGTTTGTTAACTATGGCAATCACTTTGTCGGCACCTAAATGCCCAGTCTCATCATGTGCTACTTCCAAAATTTTATTCCTGAACGCCCTCGGTACCACTATAACCTCTCTAAACTCATCCTATGTCACGTACATACTCTTGACCAACAACTCACGTCTCCAACTAAACCCCCTCTCACGTCTCTCCACTCCTTCAAACTCTCGTCACTCGACCCCGCTTCCCTGAACTTCTCTCCATCATTACCCTGCCCCACAGGCCCCAACGTATTCACCATCTGGATTAACTCCTTATTCGTTCCCTCAACAGGTACTAGGTCTTCAAGTGCTGTGGAGACAGCATTCTCCCCAGCTATACTGCCACTCTCAACCTCCGAAGTTTCCAACCCTGACTCCTCTTCCAATGAACTCAACTCAACTGCCGAAGGTTCCGACTCAGCGCTGGCCTCCAACTGCTCACATTCCTCAATCATCAACCATAAAGGCTCATCTCTCACCTCCACATCCTCCCGCTCTGTAGACACATACACAGTAGAATCAATACATGAACCACCACTACCTAAACCCGTAGCCCTAATATCCTCTATACTGGCCTCTTCCCTAGCCTGCCTCCGAATAATCACATTCATTGCACCTTCCTTCAAGGCATTCGACAATGTTCCCACCTCACTCTCATTGCTCAGGTCCAACTGCAAAATACAATTCAATGAACCATCTGTATCATCATCAATAATAACCTCCTTAGTTAAACATAGCCCTGCGACCTCGAACACAGCCGTCGTGCTCTTGTGTAAAACCAGATCACCATGTACTCCTGAAATGAACTTATCCCCACAATCCACTGCACCTTCATGCACTAATGCCCTAGGAATCATCCCAAAATCAGCCCCAGTAGCCACCATATTCGCAACCACCCCATTCACCATCCCACTAATAACATTCCTTTTCCCACCGCCATGTACATTCCTGTTTAACAAGGCGAGCCTCCACTTGTCAGCCGCCTTTTTAATTGGTGTGCCGACCTTCTTCGTAGGGCAATCTGGAGACTTGTGGCCCTCCTTATGGCAGGTGAAGCAGGTGGGAAGCTTGGTTTGGTTTGTCAGCCCAGATACCAAGTCGACATTAGGGCTACTGGACTGACATCCCTTGCAATCCACTGCCCGGTGCCCTGCCTCGCCACAGCTGAAGCAAGTAAGTACAGGCCTGCTGAAACTCCCACTCTCCCTACTGCTGAAACTCCTCGGTCTAGCCAAATTCCCTTTCATTCTCCCCGACATCCACTCACACCATCCTTCCCTCAACTCCCTCAAGTTCCTGATCGTCCTGTTCTCCATGAACGTCCTGCCCCCACTCGGAATAAATTTCCTCGACACCGCCATTACCAGAGCAAATACACATTCCTCTACAGTCCCCGCATCTTGGAACAACCCTTTCACATACTTAACCAACAAGTCCACTATCTCGTCCCCTGACTTTGCTTTCATGGCCTCACCTGTCAATTCCAACAACTTATGCCCGTAGGAGATGGAAGTTTCTCCCACAGCCTTCAATAGAGCTCTCTTAATAACCAAATATCCTGCACCATCTCCTCTTAACCCGTTAACATGAACATACAGCCTCTCCATTAACCTGGGATAAAGCTTGTCCAACCACTCGTCCGCCTTGAACTCTCCTTCCCTCATCATCCTCTCGAACTTCTCCAAATACCACCCCAGGTCACTTGGTTCCTTAAAATTACCCAGCCCTGACAACAGTTCCCTCTGCTTATCTTTCTTATCTCGTTTCTTTTCTTCCTCTTCTCGCCTGTCTGCCCTGCTTTTCTCATCCTCCCGTCTCCTGTCCACGTCCTCTGTTCTCCGTCTCTCTGCCCGCTCCAACTCCTCTTTCCTCAATCTGTCCGCACGTTCCAGTTCCAGTACAGACATTTGTTGGAACATCTCCCTAAGCTCAGTTCTTCTTGCCTCTTCACTTGCTCTCCTTAGTTCCTCATGTTCAGCTCGATTCCTATCATCCCATTCAGCCATCTTAATCAGGAGTAACATTACGTCTGAGACTCTCTTGTCAGCCATATCCTCACACTCCGTGCAGGAATATTCTCCGTCACTATCAGCTAAGTGCGATTCACACTCCATGAACGGGTCGTCTCTAGCTTTGGCAATCACTTCACGTGCAAGGGACGTGTCCCCATTCCTCGTTGGGTACGACGAGGATTTATCCATGATAGCAGGTTTTCTCGATGGCCGGTACGTGGCGTCCTTCACCACATTCGTTGTTTTCTTAGGCTTCCTAGTCACACCCTCCACAACCTTGGTCTTCGGCATGGGTGGGGAATGTCTTCGCCGTCTGCAAGAGGCCTGTACAAAAATATAGACACAGTGATTACAAAAGCAAGCACAAACACACACAATACAAAGCACAAACAAAGTTCCACTGGAAACGCACGGTGATGGTCTCAGGACGTGAGTGCTGTCGTTCTCTCGGTTGCTGCCGCGGTCGTACAAGAATGCCTGCACCGCTGCCGCCAAATGTGGGCTTGGTTAGGTATGATGTCTCAGTCCTTTCCTTGCTCGCACCTGGGAACAGCAATAGTATGCTGCCACCAGAGTCGTGCCCTTCCGATTCTACCCGGCGAACCTGTGCCGCCCCAGAGGATGGGTAAGGTAAGTTTTAAATTACTTTAAAATATACAGAAGTAACGAACACACAACAAATTGGGTGACGTAACACAGACTGACTAACAACCACGAGATCCAACACTTAAATACAAAAACTCCACTCACTGCCTACCACGCATGACATAAAACTTAACAAATAATACGTAACTATAAAACTCAATATAATAATGATACACTATAAGTCCACACCCCAACATATTATTGTTCGATCTTCCCCTCTGATCTTCTTCATGTGGGCTTTCCCACAAAGATGATTTAAATATTTATAAAATTTTAATTATTAATACATCACAGGATACATAGATGCATCATAAAACTAAGGCAACAGCTTATTAGCATAATGATATTATCAGTTTTAATCAAGAAATGTCAAGACCAGATTGTTTTAATATTTAGATTTATAATAATTGTGGTAATTATTATAACATGTGAAATAACAAAATAAATGAAGCCATTGCAGCTATTGCGATAAACTTTTTCTATTTTAGATTATATTAAAACAGAATGTACTATAATTACAAATGATAGATTTATACAGTAAAAGTAAATAAAACAAGCTAACAATTAGCTAATGATATGTATAAGATAATTGGCGAACGAGCGTAGCGAGCGAGACACTCACAGGGGTAACACAATTGAAAATCGGGGATGTTTGTTTATTTATATATATGGACGTATGTATGTCATTTAGTACTTTGACCCTCCGTATTTTTGTGTTCGCTTCGCGTTCGACCCCGTCCCAAACTTCACTAAACAGAATCCTCTGGTGTAGCGACCATTACCCGTATCACCTTAGAAATTGAATTGTTTACCGCTTTGAATTGTTTTGCGGGTGCAAAAACTTACTGGAGCTCCATTTCTATTCAAGTTAGTGGCAGTGGTAATTTAATACGCTATTTGTCACAATTATAAGCCCTACTCAACAGCATTTATTTTAAAATTCATTGTCCTCTAGACTAACCACGAAGGTAAGTCTTGCCTAGGCATGTTCAGTTGTGTGAAAGTATTGTGCTTACAATACTACTAATGTCAAATCACTGTAGGAAGTAATTTTTGTGTTGGTACATGAAGTGAACAAGTGTATGTGAAGGTGCTGTGTGTTACAAGGACTGCTTAGCTGATGAAAAATATTTACCTTTAGTGACAGGTTAGGTTTTTGTCTCTGACCTATCAGATTTTTTGCCTACACAGTTACGTCTTGTGTACTTATTGAGTCCATTTTCTAACTGATAGCATGCAAACGGCAAATATACATTTGGTCCTATATTGAAGAGAACAATTGTAGACTTGTTCAAGGTGTGGCCACTTTTTAAGCCATGGAGGGTGCTATGCCCATAACCACAAACTTTTGAGTTTTGAGCTAGCTAGATAGCCATCACATAACTCTTCATGATAATACGAAGATTACACATTTTAAAGCATATATGAAAAAGTAGGGTCCCAGGTAATTCCTTTGAGATGTGGCGGTCCAAAGGTGACGCAACTTCTGGCAAAGATGGGCTTTTTTGTGGAGATTGTTGATCCTTTTTTCTTCACAATTGGTAAGTGTGACCCTTTCACCTTCACTTATTTAGTGGCCTTAGTGCTTGAGTCCTGCAGAACACTTTAGTTTGCATAGTAACGGGAGTGTACTATGCGTGGGCGTAGTGTATGTCCACCCTAAAGATAAATAAGTTATTTAAATACTATAACATATTTGCTCCTCTGGTATTGCTGTCTACAAAAAAAGTGCATCATATCATAACAGCTACAGGTTAAACCATAATGACTTACCTATTTCTTTTTCTTCTTGTTTTTTCTGTATTAAATGAAGTAAATTATGAGAATTTTAATACTATATATCTACTCACTTTATTGTTAAAAAAAATTTTATTGGCTGAGCAACTTGCTCAGTCTTCTCTTCATTATTCTGTCTTCCATTCTAACACAACATATCACAACTGATACAATTCTTCTCCTAAATAAATCTACTCACTTGTTCTGCCATTGGTTCCGGTTTCCATGACTGATAGCAGGTGACAAATCTAACCACTAAGTAGCTACTGGTCATGTGCAAACTACACAAAACCGATGGTAGTCGCACCGAGAACATTTCTCCCGCCTTTTACTCTTGCATGTACTGCACAGCTATTTTTCTACGTTGTACAAAAACCAGGTAAACTGAGCACCCGCGTCATTGCTACCTGTATACGAGATTCCTAAAGCAATTGCGGTGTCGATTAGGCGAACTAAGGCTAAGTTCTAACACAGTAACAATGCTTAGTTTTATGTTACCTAACTATCAGGCTCGCTCGCCATTTGTGCTCAAGCACACCAAGAGTAGTAATGTAAATACTCTCACATCTACTAAAAATGATCTGGTTACCTTTAGAAAAAATTTCACTAATGATCAGCAATACATGTTAAAGTACATATACAGAGTTATATTATGTATCAACGAATAAACCATTATGAGAGGTATGAAAATAGCAAATTTTCTCATTCTAACAGCCATATTGTTAATTAAAACTTAACACAACATTTTGACTTCTTGCCAAAGTCCTCTTTAGGGGTCAATTATAACTATTTCAGCTGAGACTGATTAAATCATAGAATGAGGAATGAAATTTTTTGACCAATTGAATACAAACAAGAACATTATTGTGTGGTATTCTCATGCAAAAAGAGAAACAAAAAGACCATTAGCCATCACAGATAATTGTATTAAAATTAAAATGTATTTTGTTAATAAATTATTGATCTCAATATTCATGCAAAGAAACATTTGAATTGTATTTAATTATATTCTAGAAATCATAATGATAAAAATTGCAAGACTTCAGTAAAACTTCTTTTTAACGACCTTTTGTTGGGCCACAAGAATGACTTTCCCTTATCCTTGTAGTCCAACTGGTAGTGCCGCCACCAGGGATAATGTTTGTTGAAATGATGTAGGTGTATAATTGTTATTTAAAAACACAAATACACACTGTACACTATTATTATAACAAAATCCAACGACTTGACA
>WLWI01003811.1_pt1 | contig 12894 bp, 2 predicted proteins | sample 6701501 | NCBI WGS metagenome assembly WLWI01 (sample SAMN12718690, study PRJNA515312) | sponge metagenome | isolation source: marine sponge | host: Mycale hentscheli | place: New Zealand: South Island, Marlborough, Capsize Point | collected 2014-11-01
ATTACAACAGAAGGACAGAAAATTGGCTATAAGGTAGCTGTTCAATTATTTGATTAAAGCAGATGGGTTTATGTTGTCGTTTCTGTTATTGTACTTCGAAAATGGGAAAATTCTGTGAGTACTATCTGCTCAGGCTCAGAGTCAGCAAGTCATCTGGAGGATCATGCTAAACATTTCTCTTTAGAGCAATGTAACTATCATACTGTATCAGAAATGATGTGTAAACATGGATTACCTATTACCATCCAACCTACGAAATTGAAAGGAAGATGGTGCATCCACTGCTGAGCATATTAAAAGTCTTTAATAACCCAATCCATGTACATTTTCTTCCAAATGTCTGGTAGATTTCTCAAAATGAACTTTTATCAGATGCAGCAGAGCATATTGTCTCCATTCATTGAACTTTTCTTCAACTACATTCAATATTTTACTGAAAGATTAGCTAGTTATATTGAATCAAACTCAGTATAACAGTAAATGAGACCGATACTTGTACTCAGTCATTATATAACGTACCAACTTTGTGTATCTAGTGCAATCATTACTGTTTTGCTTATTTCTAATTGGAATAACAAGAGAATATTACGAATATTATGATTAATTTTTTGGAATAATAACACAGTTGTTTAGAAATAAAAAAAAATAATTAAAAAAATTCGAGCATAATCCAGCAGGCCCTATCATTGTTTGAATTATTGGTAGGACTATGAAAATATCAATTTTTTTTTATTTTCAACATATTTTCTGTGGGTGTAAAAAGTAAGTGAAATGTTAATACACTTTATGTGAGTGAAAATATACTTATGATTGCAATTCCATGAATCTGTATTCTCTGCCATTACAGTTACATCAGTTTTCCTCTCCTGCTCTCTTTTTTCCTGAACTATCTTAGCTTTTCTTATTCACTCCTTTCCTTTCTTCAGCTATTTCTACTGTGTCATGGAATCTCTTCTCCTTTGTCCATTTCTCCTGCTTCCAAATTTCGCTGTCCTTCTTTCATGATTATGGACTTGGTTTTATGAAACTATGGCCTTCCTGTTAATCTTTTGTACTTTGCCTTTCCTTTTGAATCCTACGCTGCCTTCCCTCGCTGATTCCATCTGTTCTTTAGTTACAATTAATTACACTGTACCCATTTTACTGAAATGTTTAAGCTCATGAATTAAATCATCGTCTGACACACAACATATTATTATTATGCACAAGATTTATATATACATCCGTAATAATATGTACGTATATATTTGAAATTTTTCGAGAATTTGTACATTCCTAATACAGTCTCGCTTTGGTTATAAACAAAGTGTTGCTTTTGTGTCTCAAAAACTAGAGTGTGCCATCTCGCTGGAAAATTTATAAAGCACTTGAAGGAAAGAAGTCTAAAAGACGAATGCACTGAAGAGCAAGTACTTTGTGTTCGTCTAGCTGCCTTATGTCATGATTTAGGTGAGCTTTGTGAAAAATTATTGTCTTTCTTTAAATTTTAGTGAGTCTAAATATGGTTGTAAAGGACATGGTCCCTTCTCTCACTTATTTGATGCCAAAGTAACATCTAGAATTTGCTCTAAGGTAAGTATTACATTTAAATGAAAAGAAAAACTTTTAAAATAAATTCTTGTCTATTTTAATGGATTTTATATGGGGCAAAATAATTGGACCCGATTCAGTAAACATTAATTACAAGTTTAATTTAATATGGTGAAAAATTTGTTCAAATATTTATTCATGGCAATAATAATATATTTATAAATATACATACTTACTACACAATGCAAGATTTGAAAATTTGCTCATGTAACTGTTTACATAACCGTTTTAGTCAGAAATAACAAAAATGGAACATGAAGAACTTTCAGGATTTATCTTCAAGAGAATAATGATAAAGCATAAGAAAGTACTTGTCATGTTTGTGCGATGTTCACTTACCTTTGAAGATATTGGCAAGATAGAAAATATGATAAATTGCTCAGAGAAAGTGATGGTAAGCGTATTTGTACTAATGTATGTACATTAAACAAAACATGTGAGGTGATATAACAGTACTAATAACACTTTAGATAAAGTTCTGCAAAAATGTACAGATATTCCTGTGAAGTTATTTAGTATGTTGTGGTGAACTACTTATAGTATTCAATAGTAATAGCTTGTTATTTCTTTGAAGAGGAATTTTGTTTCAATTTCTGACTTGAGAAAATTGAATTACATTGGGTGCAATTCGTAAAACAAAAACAAAACATAAATGGATAATAATAGTAGTTCACTGATTAGTGTGAATATTAAGTGAAATTAAAGACAGTATTATTGTTTATTTTTATGCTCTTCTACTTGATGGATTGAAGTCTTTAACGAGGAGCGGTGAAGTATTTTTTAACTTGCACTGTGCAATTTTTATCAGTACTAAGATGTAAAATTTTTCCAATATTGAACAATCTCTGAAATAATTTTAAATTTAATTTATTATTGGTTCAATATTTGTAGAAAAATTTTTTACTTGGTAACTCTTTGGTTGTAGGAAAAAGTAACCAAAAGGGAAAAATACCTTTATGAGGTAATCTATATACAATAATTTTGATATTAACTTTACCATTTCTTGAATTATACTTTCAGTTAAAATGTTCAGTAGAATGCTACATCAATATTAGCAGTTTGTATGACAGACATTTTTATGTCCGCTTAGAGTGGTTGTATGTATCAATGTGTTATTATTGTCTACCTTAAATTGTCCTATGTAAATATGATAAATAAAACAAACTTTAGGAAACATATTGTATGCATAATTATACTGTGAAAATTGACTGCCCTATACATGTATACTACTTTTGTAAATATTAACTTTGTCTATAGAATGAAAGTAGCTATATCAAAGAATGTATGGCAGGGAAGGAGTAATTCAGTATTGTCAAACTTAAAATGGTATTGCAATACTTGAAATAGATTGTTCAGTGCTTCTTAATACTTAGGCATTATTCTGTAACTTTAAAGTTACTGTAATTTTATATTACATGTGAGTATATCTGAGAACTATTTATTATCCTAATGGTACATTTGGGCCAGAAATTCTTAAGTAAATAGAGCTTGTGTTATTTATATTGAATGAGTCTGATTTGACGTAATGTAATATGACAAATCATGAATGTATTTTCAGATCGTTGCCAATAAATCCAGTGGAATGGATGTGGATAAGTGGGACTATATTGCTCGTGACTGCCACTACCTGGGCCTAAAGAATGAATTTGATATGGAGTACGACCAATAATATAGGACATTGTTACTTTGGTGGTTAATAATACTGAAATTTATTTGTTATAGCTAATGTTGATAATTGAATGCATTAATCTGTTTGTATTATTATTATGGACAATATACAAAGTGAATAAAGATATGCACATATAACATATTTCTATCATGAGCTTGAAAATTGTACATTTACTATCAGAAAATTTAATTTCTTATTTTTTATTAATATAGACGATGTATTGCTCTTAGCAGCATAGTACAAAATGACAAAGGTGAATATCACGTGGGATTTCGAGATAAGGTCGGTTCATGATAATCAAGTGCTGCAGTTATCTCGCTTCTAAACACCATTATGAATTTAATGCAGGAAAAGAGAAATATTTACGGAATGTTCCGAACTCGTTGTGTCCTCCATCAGAAAGCTTACTCCCACATGACAGCCAATGCAGTCGATTTAATGTAAGTATGTTTTTGTCATGACACACATATTAGATCACAAAAATGCATGTCCTCTTGATTAAGTTATGTTATTATATAATTATATAAATAAAAATTATAAATTACATATATAAATACATAAATTATAAATTATATTTGTTAGAAGTTGATGAATTTGCAGTATTTTTAAGAGCTTTCCACTATCCAAAAGTTTCCATTTAGGAGTGGTAAGGTGACTTTTCCTGATGGGTGTCCTGATTGTTGTGTGTTAATCAATTGGAATAGTCAGAATACAACTTTTGGGCAATTTTTTTGATCTACTATCTGGAACTCATTACCAGACATGCATAATGATATGGGAATTTACAGTTTTCTTTGATTCTATATAGAAAGCAAGAATTATTGTTTTATCCCTATCTTTGCAGGCTCACAAAATTATACAACGAATAAGGGAACGAAGGCTTTACAAATCGATCTGCTCTTGCTCCTTCTACAGTGATGAATATACAGTATGTACCTAAGTCTGCACTTGTACATTTATAGTAGAGATAAATTTTCTTGTATAGTCTCTGAGCAAAACAGAAGTTGAAGCACTTGATGCTGAATTCAAAAAATCAGGCTGCGTTATGGAGGTAATTTCTTTCTCATTTATAATTAAGTTATAAAACTAGTTTATTAGAGCTGCTTTGTGTAGTTGAGTGTGTGAATGTATTTATTTCAATCAAGCAGCAAGTGATAAAATACTTCACATGTAAAGAGGAACTGCCTATAATATATGTCAGCAGCTATGCTTTTTTTGCAAGCGGATAGAGATATCAGTATGGATTTAGTATAAAGTTATCACTGGGACCCTGCCACTGTTAAATATAATAAAACACAGCCAAGTCCCAATAACCACAAATTAGATGGATAGCTATAATAGAATCACAGTTAACTAAACTGGAGTTGCCAAGAAAACAAGAAAGGAAAATAACTACTGTAAAAATAAAAAGTGCATGAATTTTAAGTAAATAATGATTGTGACAAAGTTCAAGGAGTTTTGAAGTTAGGTGATATGTTCGGCGATATCAGGGAATCACTATTAGTGTGATAATGGTTAAATATGTTTTAACGGAAAATAGAATCCAAGAACATTGCAAACTAATGAATATTGTACTGATTAATTTTATAGAGTAAGCATTATTATTTGTTTTTACTTAGATGGTTCCCATTAAGTATGCTTCAGAGAATACTGAAAGGAGTGGAGATCCTGTTGCAAACAATGTGTATTTTTTTAACAAGGTAACCATAAAGAGCAAGATAATTGACAAATTCTATATATTATACTGGTAACTTATCATACTTTTATACATGTATAGAATTTGGAATCTTTAAAGAAGTGCATGGTTTACTTTTACTCTATATATATTAAGTTTATTTTATATTTTGTATTAAAAAAAAAGCTTGTTTTATTGAGTGGTAATTGCAGTGACTTCTCAGAATTCAGGTGATCAGGGCAACAACTGTGGTTGTACATTTTGTTTTTTAATTGTCGTGATTCTTGAGTCAAATTATTTGGAAAAACATTATGTTACACTTAAGTTAAAAATCATAGCTGGTCTATGAATCTACACTGTTAAAAATGTGTGTTTGGATAACTTAGTTTCGGTGTTAAATAGGAGGCGCTGCCTGGACACCCCAGTTTAAAGCCTTATATTGTTTCCATAGTTAGCCACAACTAAACGATATTTGAAAGGTTGAAACTAATGGATATAAGCTATTATTATATAAGCTCACTTAGTAAAGTATGCATTGTTGTAGAAGTTATAAGGGCTCGAAGTGGGGTGTATTGTTACACTTGAGTTAAAAATCATAGCTGGTCTATGAATCTAATACAAAAAATATACCTAGTGTATTAAAAGTCAGATTTATTCATAATAATACATACCCTGTCAAAAAGGCTACTAATAAAAATGTACACAAATTTTTCCTTTTTTTTTTTGCACTCAAAAAAATCTTCAAAACGGTTTAATCGCTCCAGAAAATCATCAAATCCTCACTACATGTTATTAAGGTGCTGATACTTTCAGCATTTTATGTACAAAATTGTTATTGATTGATAACTTAGCTGAATGATAGATTTATAATAATCTTAGAACATTTTCATTAGTTTGGATTATAAATTATTGTGCCATTACTCGTATGTCCCTAAAAAATGGCTGCTATTATTGGAACATATACAACTATAGGAAAGTTCTGGAAAAGCTAAACCGGGGGCAATTGAAAAGGTATAGTTAACAGTATAAAAGGATTACTAACATTCAATGGGTTGTATTTTGTATTTTCAATTTAGGATCCCGGAAACAGTAATGTGGTGAGAATACAAATCTTTAAAGTTTGTAATGCTGATTCATTTAATTAGATGACAAAAATGTTACAACATTTTGCCTAATGTTTGTGAATGTACATAACTTCTAAAATGTCTGGTTAACACTAACTAGTTATTTCATTATTAAGAGTTTAAAAAATGTTTTGCTTGTCTTATTGGACTGTGAATTGATCTATTCCACAGTTCTGCCACTAAAGTTGTTATTCAATTTAATGAAATTATATTATCCTGCTTATTTTAAGAATTAACTCTTCACAGAATTTAGATTTATACAATAAATGTGTATAAGAAAACAATATTATCAAGCACAAATCTCCTTGACTATACGTAGAAAAACATCAATAACTGTAATTGCATTGCACAGAGCTCATTGCTGAATATAATGTACCTGTGTGGGATGACAATATAAATAGACCTATTCTATGGTATTACTGGTGGTATACTTCAGCACAAAATAGGACTCAACTAGCTAACCAAGATATATTTAAATGATTTGTTACTATCATTGACATTTTAAAAACATAGTATTAGCAATTATTATCTTTATTAATGATATCATAGCTACTCAGCTTAAGAAGAGCGGAGCTTAAGCAAAACAGAGGTAGCCCAAACCATACATTCCCAGACAATGAAATTTCAACTGAGTTACTTGTCTTGCTCGTTCTGCTTGTTTGTCACTTTCTAATTAACTTTGAGCTGATATTTATATAGGAGGATAAAATAAATCTTCCTAAAGCATTTTTGGAGTATCGATTCACTTTGTACATCAAGAAGGAAACTGCTGAAGATAAAGATAAAGATGAAATGGCAAAAAAGTAAGTTTTAATAAAACTTAAATTATGTTACTTAATTATAAATTATAGTAATTTAAAAGCATTAGCAATATAGCTAATTATATGCTTTGAACATTGTGTTTATTACATGCAATATTGATTAATAATTGTAATGCAGATTTGAGGCTGCGGTCAACAAGAAAATGTCTGAGAAGAAGAAGATGGCTGTTTAAAAACAACAACAACATATTTACTTATTCTTACATGCATTTATGCGTAGAAATTTTTTTAGCGCCATTGCAAAGCTAGTTATTTTTATATAGGACTATAGCTATTATTATAGTTTCTTACTTCTGTGTTTTGTAAAATATGTACGCAGTTCTTAAACATTTTTTACATAGTGGTTAGACATTTGTTAATTCACTTCTTTATTTTTTAAATTAATATTTTAAACTAGTATCTTCATACTATAAAGTTTCGGTGTTCATAGTTTATACGTATTAATGTATTCTGTGAATAGTGTCAGTACAGCAATGTGAAGTCTCTTAAAAAAATTGAAATTGAAAGCTGGCAAAACTGTTTTAAGCCCAGAAGACTAGTCCATAAATACGAAGACACTTGATTTAGATCCACTCTTTTTCTGACTTAAACAGATTCAAAATCTCCACTTTTATGTTAGTAGTTTGCAAGGCCAGCACAATGTAACCTAAGTTGTACTTGGGTTATGCAGTGTGTATGTACTTATAGATTAGTGAATTGTTTTTTACTACTGTATAACTCTACAGTTTCTGTTCATGTACAGTTTTCTGTACTTAGCTATAGCTATTCACTTTATTTAACAGGTTTGAATCTTAGTATATAAAAGCAAGTCTAAGTAAAAGAGTAATAGTTGATAGCTATAGTATTTAGAACAACTGACATAAGTTGAGTTTTAGTATTTGCAATAGGGCCTTGGTCTGCAAAATTAGGTAGCTGTGAGTCTTAGTATTGCAGGAATAGCTTTGGCTAAGTCATGAACGTAAATTAAACAACTATAGTTCAGTTATACATTGTACTTCTATTTTGACTGAAATGGAGGTAAAGAAGTGAGATTCAAGCAAGTGTGCTGTGAGGACACAGTGTAAATCTGTAGTATTATTAAATATTGTTCTAATAGTAAATGCATTATATAAATCATATGTTTCTAGCTACACAAGATGTCACAACTACAAAAAACGGACAGGTGCAAGGTAGGGTTAGCATTTTTCAACATGTGCAAAATGCATATTATCACTATTTGTAAATGATATAATGATGAAGCTGATTACTACAAAACATTAGTTATACAAATATTGCAGAATACATTAACATAATAAACAAGAACTTGTGGCTACTTTAGGTATTAGCTACCTCTGAATTAAATAGAAATGTAGTATTTTGTGGTGTCTATACATTTAAGGGTTACTATGAATCTGTAAGTATGGTTAATATTATTCAACATTTGTAAAATCGTATGTTTCAAGGGAGAATTCATTACATTCCTCAGTAAATACTGAATATAGAATTATCGTACTAAATGTACAGTTCAATTATTAATGGTCAACTGCTAATTTGCATTATTCAAATGAAACATATTTATGCTATTATAGGATTTACACTATGTGAGTTCTGTATATGCTGGTAATACAGAAAAGTCCATTATGCATATTATATGTAATGTAAAGGTGCTATAGCTGAATGGTCATATCTAATGATATTAATAATGCCAAAAAATGACATTTCGTGATGATATAAATTGAGCACACCATTTTAATAGTACAGTGCATTGCCCATTCAAATTTAAGGGCAGGTGGATGTTCAATAATAATAGCATGGGGGAATTGAAATAGCATGGTAACTAAGCAAAATAGTATAATAGGTAAGTACTCATGGGTACAACACTAGCCTTTGAAACATTCAGTTCAGTTTGAGTAGTTTTTAATTATAGGCTGTGTTATTTTTTGGCACAACAGTTCTACTCAAGTTAGATGGAACTAGTTTTAGAGGAGCCATATATTGAGAATGAAGTTCAGGAGGAAGTTAACCCAGAAATGTGGTAGTGAGTGAACATTACAGTGTAGCAGTGCAAATGATTAAACAAAGCTAGTGTACTATTAGCAAGTAATAGCACAAGTAACTCATGCTATTGGGGATGAATAGCACAGTTGCCCGTGCTATCACTCATTATAACCCTAGTTTTCATTTGAAATTAATACTATCATTACAGGAATTTGATGAAATACAGGAAAAGAATACTATAATATTATTTAATAAATATATGTCTTGCTAGCCACTGGTATCTTACATCACTCGCACAATGTCTTTTGTGGAGTATCGTATGAGGTTACTGAGGAAGTTTAAATCGGGGAAAGATGATGAGGCAGCCACCACTTGGTTAGACAATACTAAAGTATTAAATTAATCTTATTTTTCACAACAAATGTCTGATTGATAGGTTTCTTGGCACAGTATGTAATGCTTTTTATGAAAAAGATCAAAGAGAAAAAGTCAAGAAATACATCGAAGAAAAATTCAAGCGCACTATTAGTATTACTGAATAGATATACGTATATAACATTTACTATGTTTGGCTTTATTTTGAAGTTATAGTGACATTGTTTTTTGACAAATATTGTACCATGCGTTAGTGACTACAGTTGCGATTAGATTACATTACAGCTGCTATCTCTTTCTATATTTTATGTAAAGTAGGAATTGAATAAAAACTTATGCAACAACATTTTGATTGTGGAGAATATCAATTTGTTTTCAGATTCAGTTTTTTAATTGGCCCCAACTGATGGAGATCTTCTGGGATTGAAACATTTTGGTTTATTCTTTCCCATTCAATATTACAAATATTTTCTTCAATGTAGGAATACTATACAATTTTTAATGATAATAATTTTTAATTCTACATTTAATGTGTTCGTAATAATCAGTATGGCAAGATTCAATTTTTAAAAATGAATACTTGAGAATAATTTAATATTGACTGTGATAGTTCGATTATCTAATTTGTCCACAATCTTATAAAATAAGATACATTGTTCTATTATTTATGATTTCATACAGGGTACCAATTTCTAATGGTATATAATTATTAGTCATTTATAATAATTAACAATAGTGCTCTTTTGGTCTGGCTTTATCAGTCTTAATGTTCTTAAACCTTTTTTTTTAACTTTCAGTAAGTCTTCACCAGACTTTATAATGTCTTAGCAAAGTTGAGCATGAATAGTGTTTTTTATTTTTAGAATTTCACTTCCTGTATAAGTGGCAAAAAAATGATAAAGGATAAATTAACAATATAATTAGGAAGTCTTCTAAGGCATTATTATAGACAATAAATATTTATTGGTGGTTAGTCACAAACTGAACTTGGTCTATGAAGATGGTGTTTACACTGAGCTGGAGCAATTGGCCAGCAAGATAGATATTGAATGTTTGCTGAAAATGTGTCTACAAGCATTTTCACTAGAAATCAATCCAGAAAGCTTCGTATAAAAAGCACAAAGTGAAACTACCAGGTCTCACAAGTAAGTGGCATGCTGTTTGTCTTGTGCAGTTGAATTTAGCCACGGCTCTTCTTCTTTCTCTATTTATAGTCCGCATTAATTGTTATTTTGTCTTCGTTTTCGCTTTTGTTTAGGTGCTCATGACTTTATGTGACATAATTTCCCAGATTTTGAGCTCTAAGTTGCTGTAATGCGTACTATAATGATCTCTGGGAAGTTGGTGACAAAAACTGTAAGTCGCCATTTTCCACTTATCACGGACTATGTCCCCAGCTTTTATATGCGACATTCTTGCTTAATAATTTTAGTAAACAATAATATAGAAATCATTTCTTACCTCAATCTCCAAAGTAGTGGTTAATTCTGAAGCATCTATTTTTAAAGCCATTCTGATACTCTGAATTACCAGTAACTTGTATTAACAAGCACTCAAGCACACAAAAATTAAATGGCAAGTTATTTTGGTAATTTTAAATAATACATACGGAATTAGTATGCACCTCACTTATTCCGGGTAGAGGTAGCTTTTCTATTAAGGATCGAATTCTGACTATCTGAATTACCCAACATCAACAAGCACTCAGCTACTATAAATTTGGCAAATTCTTTTTAATTTGTTATTATTATTATTATTATTATTATTATTATTATATTATTATTATTGAGTTGAGTTTGATGTTTAGTATGGTAAAGAATCATCATAGCCGCTGATTGTGACTTGAATAAAGCGAGTAATCTTTAGGTTTTATCACATAATTTGGAGCCTAACTCTAAAAATGGACTTGGTCACTGCTGCAGTATCACAATAACCTGGGGCAAGACAAAAAAGTTGTGGTTATAAGGGAATAGCTAAAGGAAGCATGAGTGCATCTATTGGGCGTACATATCATCCATCCAAATAATATAATATATCCATGATGACAATAGTGGATTTTATATAACAGCATACCTGTGTAGCCAACACTTTTGAGTGTCAGGAATTAAATACTTTTTCCACACTCCACATAATAACTTCTGGAATATCATTATCTGTTCCTGTGATGGAATTTTCTGCTGTTTCCCTAGATGTAAATTTTACTCTGTATAATAATGGTCTAGTCCGAATCCAAGTGACCTAATCAGCTCCTTGATTATAAAACTTTGCTCTCATAAGGGCACGAGTATTGCTAGCTACTTTACATCTATTCTTTTGTAGCCATCAATATTCTTATAAGCCTTCAGACTCTCTTTGGGTGTACAAACTTGGAGTTTCTATTAAAAAATTGTATATGTTTGGGTATTCAGGCCATTCATGCCAGTCTAAACTGGTAGTGCTGGCTTTCCCACATTAAATAAAGATCTTCAACATTACCTAGCAGTTCTAACTTCCTTGTATAGTGCCGCTGGTCGTTCACCGAAAGAGTACTGAAGTAGCTAGATGCTAGTCATAGTGTAACCTCCACCCTTGCACTTGTACAGCTTCTGCTATACAAATGGCCACGTAAAACTGTTGCTACGTACTGGGTCGTCCAATGTGAATAACCTATATTATAGCCCAGCTTGAATAGTAACCATTTTCGTCAGTATTTTGTTACTTGATAAAAACAAAAAAACCCAAGTATTTTCAAGGCATTGTTGCACAGTTTTGAGCCCAACTCTAAATTACGACTTGGTTATTGCTTAGTATCATAAGAAACTAGGAGCAAGCTGATAAATCTGTGTTTAATATAAAGAACATTATTGTGGTAGAATGCCTTCTTCCCACATAATTGCTGACTTATTCATGCAACCCTACCCTAATGCATTTTCATACGTATTCAACCCATACCAATGTGTTATGTATTACTTTCAAACAACTCAACCAGTCAATCCCAAGACAAAATCCCAAACAGGATGAACACACACACATACATATAATATAGGAATAAATCAGGAAGTGATTGTTTACTATAAATGCATGTTTGTGATGACATGCCAAGTATTCCACACTATGCACACGTTCATTCATGTTATTTCCCACCTCATCGTTGTCAGGTTTGATATATATTGGCCAGCCCCACTTAACTGTACGGATTTTCACTGAATCTAAGTACACTAGCAGAAAGCTGTACCTAACTTTCCTTCGTTAAGAATTACAACTGTCTGGGAGGTATCCTTGGCTAATCGGCGAGCGTAGCGAGCGAGACACTTACAGGGGTAACACAATTGAAAATCGGGGATGTTTGTTTATTTATTCAGCGAGTGAGCGAAGCGAGCGAAGCTGACTATCAGTCGTGTTCAATTGAGATTTCAGATATATATATGTATGTACACGCAAGTCAAAAATTTTTGCCCGCGCTTCTAATTACGTAAGTTAGGTAAAGCTTTCACAGTTCACGTATTTTTCAATTAACTAGCGCGGAGAATCCTGCTGCACTGCCTTACGCAACTTTCTTTCAACCAAAAAGTTTATAGCTACTCTCTTCTTGAAACAATTGTGAAGTCTTTGTCAAGCTGCGCTTCTTTGCCACTGCTTTCGAAGTTTATTCAGGTAATTCTGTTAGTTTAGTCTGGGATCAGA
>WLWI01003812.1_pt1 | contig 12893 bp, 9 predicted proteins | sample 6701501 | NCBI WGS metagenome assembly WLWI01 (sample SAMN12718690, study PRJNA515312) | sponge metagenome | isolation source: marine sponge | host: Mycale hentscheli | place: New Zealand: South Island, Marlborough, Capsize Point | collected 2014-11-01
TGTCTGTGAGTAGCGATGACAACAGTGTGTCTTTTCATGAATAATTCATGAGCTGGACCGGGTTGGTAAAGGATGGTCACAACAGGTCGGTAAAGCATCATCAGTAATAACAACAACCATGGTGTTTGTTAATAAAGCTGAGCTGGGTTTGTAAAGAGTTGTCAGTACCAACGGATGATGATGGTGGTGTGTGTGTGTGTGTGTCAAATTAACATAATATTGGCTATTCGAGCAAGAAAATTGCTTTTATTATAAAGCTGAGAAAATTTAACGTGATGCCCAAACGCCATCGTTAAAACCTTAATGAAGTCTCCAATATACGCCATATACTGTATGCCGTTGAATTTACTGTGTAAACAGCAAACAGTGTGCTTCTTCACTCAATCTCTTTTTTATAGCCCACCTTTTTTTTTTGTTGTTTTTGTTTTCCCTTCTGTTATGGTGCTCGTGGCTTATTTCTTACCATGTGATGTTGTTTCCCAGATTTTTGTGCACTATGTTGCTGTAATACATTCTACAATGGTCTCCAGGAGGTTGGTGACTAAAAACTGGCAACCACCATTTTCCACTTGTTGAGAAATGCCCTCTAATACTGGACCTCAGGCTTGAGCTTGTATAATAATATAGTTGAAGAAGATTCTTCATCCTCATCGTCCTTATCTTTCACAGTAATGTCATCAACTGCATGGGCAACTGTCTCTTCATCTATCAACCCTATAGTATTAGTCGTCAATATCTGCTGCAAGAAAACTTTTTATAGGAGATAAACCACATTCATCTCAATGACTTTAGTTCAAGGCTGCTGTCTTCTGTAGTAACTGTAGGCAGTTCTCAGCTGTCTGTGGTTGCTGAGTTCTCTGATAGACTGGTATGGTACTCTGCAGTTTTCTCTAACTCTTCAAAATAAAGTCAGGGCTAAGTTCATTCTAACATTTATTGGAGAGAATCACTGCATCCATTTCGAAAATCCATGAATTTAATATCATCTTTTTTTTTTAACATTCTCCTGAGTAAATCTCTTTTATTGGTTCTAGTTTGCACTTTTAAACTGATCCAGTCGCAAATTTTATTTCGGCTGAGAATGATAGAATCAAAATCTATGTTGTATTTGGTGGCAAAAATGAATAATTCATTTGCTTATCATCTGATTGTAATGTCTCCATATCAAGATGAGTAGGAACATCAAGTATAAGAAGAGCTCTCTGGCAGAATTCCTAATTCTCTAGACCTGTGGCACTTTGGAGTGTTTTTTCCCCCTCTGAGAACCACTTTGTAACATTTGAAGAATCTCATTCACAAATTTTGTTGTAGTTATTTTTTTTACTATAGTAGCCAGCAGGTAGTGAAGCCATATCAATTTTTTGAAAGGACCGAGGTCGCTTTACGTCACTGCTAACCTTATAAGCAGTTATTTTGGACTCCATGAAGACTTTCATTTTTGCCATGTGGTGACTTTTATGCAGACTTTGTGCATTTTTTGAGAGTGTCATAGACATTATCGTATGTCTGCCTTAGGGAGAAAAGTAGGAAGCGAAGTCTGGTTTTTGTTTATCACTTTGAAAGTGATAATGTCTTTGTGGACTCTTTTGTTTCATGATGTCTGACTTTGGATGATGAATTGATGCATCCAAGATATAATCTATAGTATGTCCAAGTTGAGTTGGCACGACCGCAAGCGCGGTAATTCAGGAATGCATTTAGTACTTTACCGGAAGCAATTTAGTCATGTGAATCCAAGTCAATTAAGCGCGCAAACTTCAACGTTGCACGTGAAAAAGAGGCGGTTACGCAGGTGCGCATTAATGCTATAACTATTGAAAGAAAGAAATTTAGTGAAGTTTATGGAGTTTTTCGGCGCTGCACAGCTCATCTGTCTGTTTTCAATTATATTTATGTTTCTTACGGCAGATAATGTACAGCAGATGGAAAACGCAAACTGGTGGGGCATTCTTCTAAAGAGACGCACTGTTAACTTGTAGCTAAAGTTACTAGACTTTCTTGTTAAATACAATTATCATTTATTTATAATATGTTTATGAAAATTGATGAAATGATAGAATTTAAGTAGTACACATACACAAAAAATAGTTGTGATCCGAGTTGAAGGTGGAATGCCGCCTGAGTTGGTCCTAATCAACGGCATCTATAGTAGTGAAGAAAAGGAATTGGCATGAACACGGCTTTGACAAGCACACAATTTAAAGGCAAACAGCTTAAGTGTGGCTGTATTACAAGTTGCTAGCTAAATGATGACTATATCACCGAAATATACTGACTATATGGCATTTGTTATTGAACAGGTAGACAAATAATCTTACCAACATCCTATCAGGTGGTCTTGTACCCTCTGCGACAACAGAACACTCCGTCTATCCTGTTTCCACACTCGCAACCTAAACTAATCGCGATATAAAGCTAGAAACGCAGCAATCTGAGAAGAAGCCGCTCATTGTTTACAAAATTCTTAATGAAGACAGTCCGCGTGATCAATTGAGCCGTGCCGTGTGACTAAAAGTGGGCGCGTTTTGAGCGGGAAACCTGTGGTTTTTTCTATTCCCATAGACTTTTGTGAGTTTTGGAATAGCATTTTCTCTCCGGTTTTGGAGTATACTGAGGGAATATTTTTAACCACTTCAGCGCAAGCTTTCCAATGGTGCAAAACCCGGATGCGTAGCTAATTCAAGTTTTTCTTGCGGCCAACTCAACTTGGACATACTATAGTCAGATGATGGAACAAAGAGAAGTTCCCCCAAAGTTATTCTGGTACTCTGGCTGGGAAGAGAAGAGAGCTGGAGCAGACAAGCCCATAATGTATATTTGATGCAGTAACTTGCTTGGTGACTTGGTTGACCGAGAAAGTGACTGAAGTTGATATTGGGTTGTCTTTGATTACATCCTAGTGGACTTCAAAGCCTTGGGCACTCCATCAGGTGATCAGATTAGATCCAAGTTTTCTTTGAGTTCTGGAGTGAGATGGTGTTCTGATGATAGTGTAGTGTAGGGCAGCTACTCACGACGTTCTACACCCAGCGTAAGCATAACTCACCAGTCTATTTTTCTAATGGCTGGATCCATAACCAGCAATAATTGGCGAGCGAAGCGAAGGAGACACTATCAGGGGTAACACAATTGAAAATCGGGGATATTTGTTTACTTATGTGTGGACGTACATATGTCATTTTGTACTCTGACCCTCTCTTTTTTGTGTTTGCTTCATGGTCTATCCCTTCCCATACCTCCACTAAACTGAATCTTTCGGTTAAGTGATCCCGTATCTTTCAAGGAAATTTAATTGTTTATTCCTTGTATTAGGTTGTTTCTAACTACCAAAAGACACACTTAGGTCTTAAAACTTCTACTCAACACTGTGTATTAATTCTTTAAAAGTTCTTGTTGTTGTTTTGTTGTTGTTGTTGTTTTTTTGTTGTTGTTTTTTTGTTGTTGTTGTTTGTTTTTTTGTTTTTTGTTTTTTTCAAGGCACAAAATGTTATGGCGAAAGGTTACCATGGTATTGAGACCTTTTACCAGACAAAAACTCGGCTTTTTATGGTAGCTGTGAGTTCTTGTTGTCAAAAGCTACTGGTAGCGCAGATAGCCAGAATGTGATATTAGAGGCTACAAAAAAATACCGGTACTCGGGAAATTGAGGTGAGGTAGTTCTGTATTTGTTAGCTAAAGTATGGTCACAACGGCTACGTATTTATACTTTTAGAAATGGACTAATAAATTCTTTTGAAGTGTTTTGTTTCTGCACAGGCTCACTCGTCATTTGTGCAGTTTATATTATTGTAGTGGTAGCAGTTGTTGTTGTCATTATTATTATTATTATTATTATTATTATTATTATCATTATCTTTTTAGCTGAATTAATCTCGTGTGGTGTAGTTCTGCATTAGAAACATGTAGATTTTTAATAATTTTACATGGCTTCCGTACTGATGTAAAGTATTCTCCTTTGGCCAGGTTCATTTGGCTTCGGTTTAGTCTAAGTTCATTGAGTCTCTGTTGATTATATTGTGTGTTTGTGGCAGTTGTGTCCAGGTTGAGGAGCTTTCTTCCTGAGATGCAGGAAGCTGACCATGTCCTGAAACAGAGGCTAGCCGATGGAACCACACACCCTGAGCTGGACATTGAACTGGTTACTGATGGACAGCCGTGCATTGAAATGGTGCGGGTGTGTTTGGGGTGGTGTATGTGTGAACAGATGGGAGTAGTGGGTGAGTGGATGGGTGTATGTGGGTGGGTGGGTTGTGGGTGTGGCAGTGAGTTGGGTGTTTGGCAGAGGTCTGTTTAAAAGCCTAGTACTATTAAGTTGTCCTTAAAAAGAATTGCCTGACTTAATTACTGTTCTGTGAGTTGTTCGTAAATACCATTAATTACACTTCATTAGGCCTTATTTCTGATCAGATCAGAACCATGGATGACACTGCAGTCAGTGTCTTTGCTGTTTAGGCTGGTACGTGTTGTCTGTCTCACATGCCCCACCCACCTATACATCTTGTGCACATTGCAATCCATCAACAATCAGGATAAATCACTTATGGTCTCATTTAGAGTGCCTTTCGATTTTGTATTGTATCTAATGGCCCAGGTCATTTTTTTTTTTTTTTTTTTTTTTTTTTTTTTGCTGGATTATGGTAATCTTTATCCAGTCAGGTAAAAAAAACTAAACATAATTGCGGGATGAGTATGTCACTACCATTAATTTGCTTGAAAGATATACTCGGTGTAATAAAATAAGAAGTCTGTTGGACAGATTAAAGTTGGTGTTCTATCTCTGCATATGCTGAGAAATTTTCACAATTACAATGCCTACCACGGCACACCAGTCCAACCCCCATGAGCGCTCATTAGGATTATATACACAAGCAAGAAAGGCACTTAAAAGAAGAAATAGTGGATTAGATTCAGTTCATACTGAAGGTATAAAATTGCATCAGTTAGGAATAGTAACATGACCATAAAGTAGAGAAAATGTGACAGGTTTGAGCATTTTTTTGTTTAATAACAACCATTTATAAGACAAAAAGTTGAGTCACACTTAACAGTGTGATTTTTCTATTAAGTGTCACCATAAAATTGTGAAGTTTTGCATTTTTTTGTCATAACTTTACTATGCATAACCACACCCACCAAAATTCTAAAGCATCAATGTCAAGAAAACCCTTACCCACCCCTGCGAAACTAAACCCCTCCTACTTCAATATCAAGACTTCAAACTTCAGACAAGATGATTAGTATTACAAGTGCCAAGTTAATCTTCAAACCAATGAATTTGATAATGAATTATATTTTACAAACTTACAAATGGCTGAATTACTATAATTAATGAGGTAGTGATTAATTTTTTTTTTCCTCATCAAATGATACATTATAAAAGTTTAGAACTTAATGTGATGATTTAGTTGAGGATGTGAGTTTTGTGGGCAAATGGTGCCATAGAAAGTAGTAAGCTAGCTAGGCCCTGCCAGATTATGCTAGCATATTTTCTGGAATAATAGACATGTAATAGCATAGTGGAATAATTCTAGAATAATAAGGGTATTTAGGAGAATAATAAAGGGAAGATGAGAATAATTCTATATAGCTAATCCTTAATTATAAAAGAAACCAATAATGCTTTTTTTGCTCTCTCTTTTTCTTTTATAACAAAGGACTTAAACATGTGTAGAAATGTGGGTATGAGGTAGATCTTCATTACTTAAATAAAGCAGCTGGGTTAGTTTTGGCCACTCTGTTATTATATTTCCAAAATGAAAAAAAGAAAATTTGAAATACTGTGTGAGCTGTCAGTCAGAGTCAGCAAGTCATATCAAGAATTATGCTAAATGGATTTACTTCTTGAGCAACCCAACAATCATACTGCATTAGAATTGACAAAAAAAAATGTATATTATTACCAGCTGACCTACGAACGTAAAGGGAAGAGAATGTGGATCCACTGCCGAGCATATTAAAATTCTTTAATGCCGTAATCCACATTCCCCCAAATGTTTTGTAAGGTTTTTCACAATTGAACTTTTTTCAGCTGCAGCAGAGCATGTTTTTTCCATTCATTGAACATTCACTGAACGATTAGCTAGCTATATGCAATCCTTCATATTGAGTAATTCAGTAAGAGATTAATAGTTTCACACATTCATTTCATAATGTACCAACTCTATACAGCTAGCTATACTGCAATCATCACAATTTCACTTATTTCTAAATAGAATAATACGAAATTTCTAGAATAATTATGCTATTCTTTTGGAATAATAACTCAATTTTTTTAGAATAAAAAAAAAAAGAATAATTCAAAAAATTTCGAGCATATGTGTCAGACCCTAAAGCTAGCCTTAACAACATGGTGATGTGTGCATATAATGTATGTTACTCCAGGATATGGCTGTCTTGCCAATGGATGACTTACAATCCTCGTCATCATCAGAGGAATCTGAATCTGAGAATGAAGTGACTCGATGTACATCCAGGAGTCCTCCTACTGCTCAGCATGCGGGATCCATGGATGAAGACATAGTAATCTCTGCCATCTGCACTGACCAAAGATGCGACACAGACAAGAATATGACTCTGAGACTCTCACCTGAAAATGCTAGCTGCCAGGCACTCGTTGAAGAAGTCTCATGATCATATTTTTTTTATACTTTACTCTGATTTTTGTCACCATAAAACATGCCAATAATCATATCCTATAAATTTAGTAAACAGGGAGGGGCTGAGACAGCTACCATAATGCGTGGGTAAAAAAGTATATGGTTGGAAACAAGGGAACGATTTTTTTTCTTTTTTCTTTTTTTTTTCTTCTCTGTAAGAAAGCATCATAGCACAACAATTTGGTTAGTAAAACTTGTTGGGCAAGAAACAACCATCCAACTCAAAATTATGACTGTATTCCATAACGATATTAACAGTGAGGAAACGAGGGACTTGTGCAATAGCTGTGTTGAGGGAAAGTGTTAGAAGTTGGGACTTTTGTCTATAGCTAGAATGTCTGCCAGTAATTCTTCCCAAATTTTGATCCTCTTGCTTCACGCGTGTCAAGTTAGCAAACAATTATCACTGCATGGACAAGTATTAAATATACTGCAAATTGTTATCAGTCATTTTTAACTGTAAAACATGTTGGTGGGTGTGGTCTATCCTGATTTTTTTTTTTTTTCTGATTAGCAGCTATAGCTAATACATTCATCTAATAAAAATTCAAGAACAAAAATAATAACTGTCTATTAGCTAGGTCCTTCGGATAAAGAAACAAACAAAACCATGTGCTATAGTCAATTGACGATGTACCAGCTACTGAACTGTTCTTCTGACAATCTTTGTATCCCTTCAAACTAATTTCCCTAGTTCCAGAAATAATATACAAATTTTCATGTGTACACAGGGCAAAACTTGAATTTCCTGTAGTCATTTAGGACATTTCATATTTTAACCACCTTTCCAGTAGAGGATAGGGCTATATGCCCTGCACTATAGGACATTTAGCCCTATCCTCTACCAGAAAAGTGGAGAAACATGAACTTTCAAATACGTGACTACAGGAAATTCAAGTTTTTGCCCTGTGAACTATCCAGTAAACATAGCTATTTACAGTTTCAAGTGTTCACTGAAAATCTAGCTATTTACCTCTTCCAGCCTATGCCCAATCTGACATTTCTCATAATAATGAATATTATTAACCTACACCTAAATTGCTACTTAAAACAGGCTTAGTGAAATTTTAGCTGGGTTCCTTGTCCTAATGAGTATTCTTAGAAAAGCCTCCCTTACTGACAACTGTAGCTAGTAGCTAGCTAAATCTTCAGTATATTATAAAGAGCCGTAACTTGCCTAATTTCATAATTTTCTTTTTCAGTCTAGCTAGCTAGCTACACACATCGAGAATAAATATTCAGAAGAAAATGAAAGAGATGGTGGGAAGCCTCTATTACGCTATAGTACCTCTTTGGAACAAAATGATCCTAAACTGCGTAGCGAATATCTTTCTGCTGAAGTAGATAAGGGACCGCTTATTATTTTACCGCTATCCTGATTAGCTACAATCCAAGTTCTTCGAGAAGTGACAATATGCAGGTTTTTACCCTCTGGAGTAGGGCCTGCCAGATTATGCTCGAAATTTTTAGAATTTTTTTTTTTTTTATTCTAAAAACTTGAGTTATTATTAGTATTATTATTCTGGACATTTTCGTATTTTTCTCTTATTATTCTAATTGGAAATAAGTGAAATTGTGATGGTTGCAGTATAGCTAGCTAGCTGTATAGAGCTGGTAGCCTGGTAAGATATGAAATGAAAGCGTAAACTATCAGTCTCTTACTGAATTACTCAATAGAAGGATTGTATATAGCTAGCTAATCTTTCAGTGAAAAACCTTGAACTTCCCATAAAAATGTTCAATTCTTTTTCTTTCACATTTGTAGGTCGGCTGGTAATAATATACATTTTTTGTCAATTCTAATGCAGTATGATTGTTGAGTTGTTCAAGAAGTAAATCCATTTAGCATAATTCTCGATATGACTTGCTGACTCTGAGCCTGACTGACAGCTCCCCCAGAATTTCAAACTTTCTTCTTTTTTCATTTTGGAAATACAATAATGGAGTGGCCAACACTAACCCAGCTGCTTTAATCAAGTAATGAAGATCTACCTCATAACCACATTTCTACACATGTTTATGTCCTTTGTTGTAAAAGAAAAAGAGGGGGAAAAAGCACTATTGATTTTCTTTTATAATTAACAATAATATAGACTGATTATTCTCATCTTCCCTTTATTATTCTCCTAAATACCCTTATTATTCTAGAATTATTCCACTATGCTATTACATGTCTATTATTTCAGAGAAAATGCTAGCATAATCTGGCAGGCCCTACTTGGAGCAGTAAAATTTTAAATTTCCAGGAAGTATTTCACATTGTAAGTAGTTTTGAAAGTGATCGAAGTGAAAGTGAAAGTGATCATAGTCTACCGGAACAAAGACTACTGTGGCAAAGAACTGCCTGTTTACGACACTATCAATAAAATTGACATTGGAGGTGCATCATCCATGATCATAAGTGGTGGCTGCTGGAAACTCTACACTCAACCCAATGTAGAAGGACCAAGTTACACTATAGGACCTGGCTTTTATCCTACACCTCTAAGTATGGGCATTTCTAAATAATAATACAGTAAAACCTCCGAATAGTGACCACATTGGAGATTAGTCTGGTGTAGCCGACCCTTTACCTTCCCATTATATGTGGGCGTGGGGGAAGGAAAGTGTCTGGTGAGAGCGCCACATATCGGATTGGTACTCGCCCACTACGTGACGTCAGCATTGAGGGGCCCAAGTAAAGTTTGCATTATAGTAAGCGTTTTTTACGCGGTAACGTACGCGCGCACTTACAGTTTAACTGCGTTATGGCGGCTTCATCAAGTACACTCTTTGTTTTGCTTGTGCTAATTCGACTAATGTTAAAAAAAAAGACGTCTTCTAGGAGCACAGGAATCGAATTAGTCACTAATATATGGAAAGAAATGGTTTTAAATGCATCCCAAAAAGAAGGAAGAGGGTGAATCTGGTCACCATTGACAGCAGGAAAGAAGCATATGTTTGCAAGAAGTGTTTTTATGCCTATACAACTTTTGCAAAGAAAAAAGAGGTAAGTGTAGCATATACACAGTATAGACATGTGTAAGTCGAAGAATATTGTGATGTAAGACTCATGATATTCTCCTGTATTAAATAAATAATATATGTAATGTAGGTGCTAGAATATGGCAAAAAGTTTCTTGGTCTGGGCTGCTTTTACCTGGAATTTTCTGATGCTATAAAGGAGGGTGATGGAGAAAGGATTCTTAGATGCTGGTGATATCTGCTTCCTATTTTTAAAAGTTCAGGAAGAAAGAATTATAGCATTGAAGTCTTACGCATGCTGTGCCAGTTTGAATTTGAACTCACCTAGACAAGCTCAAGAGCTCATCTGGAACAGATGTGTTAATACACACAATGCCCCTGGAAGAAACATTCCATGTGACCTGCACCAAGAACATCTGAACAGAATTGTGAAGGATTGTGGGCCAGCCCACATGAGAAGACATGAGAAGACATGAGGAGACAAGAAGCTGAACTGTTGGGTGTATAGAGTTAGATGGAAGAACGAACATAGAACATTTATGTGGGTGTGTATCATTTAGAGTTGGGGTTGGGAGTCGTCATTTTGTGCGCAGGTCATCTGTAGTTATTTTGTGTTGCATCGTGATTGGTCAGTTTTGTGAGAGGACTCGTCTCATAAAGTCCTCTCACCACGTGGTTGTAGTCAGTCGAGTTTACCGTAGCATTATTAGTAAAGCTCAAAGTGAGGCTAACCCCTCTTGCTCGGTTCTGGTGGCAGCGATACTGGCTGTCCCCAGGACTGTGGAGCATTCGTGCACTGTGCGCAGGCCGAACACCCGCCCCACAAGGATGGTATTAGAAGACTGAACATGAATAAAACGGACAACATGATTCTCAAAGTTGGCAAAACTATAGGAATGATTTCACCCCAGCTTGACAGTTTTGATGAATGAATGTCAAGAAACCATCCAGTCTACACAATGCACCATTCTTTTCAGAAGACCTGAACAAAATTATTGAACATTTAAAAAAGTACACTATCTTCTCTTATCAGAAGGGAAGATCACATCAAACTTTTCCCAATCCACGTGACACTCTCCATTCATGTGATAAAAATGCAGTTATTGACTGGATAATTAAACATATTATGTAATATGAAAACTTATATACACTATACTTTGATCATTATTTTATTGTATTATGGAGTTCAGACTATGTTGAGTATGACATTGGGTGTATTTGCAAATTTGCTGACACAGATTACAACATATAAACATAGAGGTCCCTGGTGTTCAACTATAGTTGTCATAATGTGAAAGTAATAATCTCTCCTGTACACTGTTTGTTGATTGCATAATATTTTACTGTTTTATTTTTTAAAAAAAATCTACTACTAGTGTTTTTGGTTATCAAGGTAGTAAGTGCAAGAAAGCTATCTCGACCAGTTCGCCCTGTCTCCTGGACATAGGATTCGATGTCACTGGGAAAACCAAAGCTAATAACATGACATACATCAGGACAGTCTATACCCAATCCAAAAGCTGTCGTGGCTATCACAACTCGTAGAGGAGAATCTATTACAAAAAGTTGCCCATTCTTCTCCTTTACTTCAGGATCTGTACAGCTCATATACATGTCCACAAGCCTAAATCCTGGAATATCAGGCAATGTGGTTCCTGCTGTATTCTTTTGTAGATATGTCTTAAAAAAGGAATAAACATTTGAACAGACCTGCAGTAAATTAATGTGCAAGGATATGATGCTTGTTTTTGAAGTAATTTTGTCGCTAATGGTTCAAAGATCTTTTCAATTCCATCAGATTCGACAACAACATACATGATATTATCTTTGCAGCATATGATTGGAGCTTTACTTGGGTACATCTTTTTGTGAAGAAGTGGCAAACACTGATAGCAGGCACTCTTTCCGTATCCAGTAGGAAGAATCACAAAAACGTCTCTATTCAAAATAGCTTCTACAATTTGATGTTGCTCAGGCTTAGCTGAAGGCCATCCCATGGCATCTCCTGAAACACTTCAGTGATTATAGTCTTCATCATTGCCTTACAATTCGCCGGAATAGAGTTGCTCGCGTTGCGTGCAGACGCACGTTCTCTTTAAACTTACGCGCAATAAGTACAGTCTCAAAGGAATGCCACTAATTACCGATACTGCAATCTGATTGGGCGCCACTTAGTAACTCCAGTACCAATCCGATGTGGAGCTCTCACCAGACCCTTTCCGTCCCTTCCCACAGAAGGTAGAGGGTCGGCTACGCCAGACTTTTGGTCTCTTCTCAGAGGTTGGTCCTTTCTCGGAGGTTCTTTTGTAAATGTCATTATTTGTGATAAAGAGTTAGTGAATTAAAAATACATTCATTATTGATGCATTTTTTATTGTGGTTATCTGAATGGTGTCCTGATGACAAGTATCTTACAAGAATTTTTTTACTTCTGGAGTCTCAATTGCCTTCTATTGTGGCTAGCTACTGGTACACTAACTTAGCTATTTCTCCACCACATTTATCTATACTTTTATAAAGATGTGCTGCTATACTGGAGATGTAATTTTCTGTAAAAATTTAAAAAAAACTTTCCAAAATAAGGGGATTGTTTGAGGCAGTATTTGCAAGGAACCACACCAGTCTCTATTTTGGTAGTAAGCCAGGTGCTTTTCCTAGTAGCTTGCTGTCCTGTGGACATTATTTCCTGCACTTTCTGTTCAGATGAAGATTAAGCATCAAACTTTCAGCCAGCATTTAGCGAAGACCTTTTGTCCCGGACAAAATTGGATACTGTAGAAGTAGTGTAGTACGCTATTTTTTATTAGCTTACGCGAGACCGCAATCTCTCAAATTTTCAATGGGTGTGGTCTTTGGTCGCTCGTCGTAGAGGAGCGAATGTAGTTTTATTTTGAGCAAGATGGGGCCGAGAAATTGGTCGCTGGTCGGAAATAAGAGGAGGTTGCTTCTCGGAGGTTCTAAATGCACTATATTTGTAGTAGTTGCAATCGGGGACGCATGATTTGGTCTCTCCAGAGAGGTAAGTCTCTTCTCGGAGGGGTCGTTAATAGAAGTTTTACTGTAGCTATGATTTATCCTAACCGCTTTCCCCCCTAGTCTCGCGTAGCCAGACCCTTTACCAACCGTTAACCGCTACGCGGGGAAGAAAAGGGTCTGGGAACATACAATACAACGACTTGTTCAGCAGCACCCCAAAAAGGGTGCTCCAATTATCACATTCCAACGCTTGTGGTAACAAATGACGTCACGACCACGTCCGGGTAGCAGGTTTCC
>WLWI01003813.1_pt1 | contig 12889 bp, 6 predicted proteins | sample 6701501 | NCBI WGS metagenome assembly WLWI01 (sample SAMN12718690, study PRJNA515312) | sponge metagenome | isolation source: marine sponge | host: Mycale hentscheli | place: New Zealand: South Island, Marlborough, Capsize Point | collected 2014-11-01
TGGGAACAATGGGGTGGTAAACAATGAAAAGTATTAATAAAATATAGTGATTTCCATTCTATAAGACAACAGTCTAATTATTGCAGATACAGTTGATTTTTTGATTGGACATTCTAAGAAGCGGACATACTCTCTAGAATGGTCAAAGTGCTAGTCACCAATTGAAAGTCATTATTTTTATACTTACACACTCTCAGAAGTGACCATCTCTGAAATTTAGACAGTGGACAATACTTAAGTTCCTGTTAATTTCGAGTGAATTACATTTCAGTTTTTATTAACATACAGTAACCACACCTATGGCTAATTGCAGGGCGCTAATTCATTGTTGACTAGGAAAGACCTTTTACCAAATATTATCCTTATCAATTTGTCGTATGACTTTCACAGTATCCTGGTGTACGGTTTCCTTAGAAAAGATATCGAGAACTAATGAAAATGTCGCACCACCTTACTAAATCTCTAGAAGCAACATGTAGATGTGGTTAAAAAACAACAACAATGTAATACAAGAAATCTAGCTATATCTATAGTGTCTTAGTAAGAATAAATGGTAAACTAAGTGGATAATAAAATTGAAGGAAACCATTCTTAGAGAATTTACCAAAGTTAAGAGTGCAATGGAGGTCAATACGACATTCTACTTAAAACAACATGCAGCTTGGTAATACAAATATGTTTAATATATTTTTTTAATTTTATGAATTGTATGTGGCAATACTACTATTTAAAAAATTAATTATGTCAGACTCTGAACAAAGAATAATTGTTGTTCTCTTCGGAAGCTCGACCTGCATGAAGTGCTACTTAGAGTGCATTCCATTAACCACGAATTTTTGGCATGGGGAGGTTAAATTCTGAGCACTTTCAGATATTTATTTAATGTGAATATTTTCTGGCAATACCTAGCCTGGTATATATCTAAGAAACTTTCCTGAAACCAATAATGGAATTTTCATGAGGTCTTCCAATGCGATTTTGGGGGAAATAGCTGTATAAATTGGGCTGAATTTGTTTTGCCCAGACAAACTTCTATGATTTTTATACTACTCTAAGCACAAGGATTGCGCTACAACATTATATTATAATCAAAAGTTACTGTCACATAAGGCCTTACAGCTAGCTGCACATGTGTGGGTCTGGTCTCTGGAAAGGAAAGACGGGAGGAAGAAAGAGAAGACAAGAAAGAAGGAAGAAAGAAGAGGACCAAGAACTGAACTGAACTGTTGTTTATAATCAAATTCTTGGACTTGACCATATTCAAAGGCCCTAGATACCAACAACAAGGAATCCTCGACATTCAACCATACTCTAAAGCAATCTATCCCCACTCCTATCTCCACTATTCTTCTGCCCACCACTCATTCATCAAATCTGGTGTGGTCAGAGCAGAATTCATTAGAGCACTGAGAAGATCATCGTCACCAGCCATTTACAGCAAGTCAGCAAGGGAACTTTTTTCCTGGTTTGAAAAGAGGTTACCCAAAGGATCTCAAGGAGATTTCCTCTAAGATCAACTTTAAAGACAGACAGCAACAACTAGAATTCAAGGGTAACAAGAAGTTGGAGGATTGTACCACCATATTAAAGGTCAAACACCATCCAGCCATTCCATCTGGAGCACTCTTCAAGGCACTAGAAGATCACCAACTTCCATTCAAACCCAAGATCTGCAGACCTAGACCCATAACTGTAGGTGAATTGCTAGTGCGAGTGGAGAGTTCAGAGATAAGCCACAGTTACAATCTCAGATCGTCTTGCCAAAGGAATCATGAAGATTCAGAAAATCACTTTGAAATTTAACTCGTTTGTTGCCTGTTTGTTTGTTGTTGGATGGTGCCCCCACACACCTCAGTGGGGATTGCAATTTTGCCTGTGTCACTAAGGCCTTTGTGCCACAGCCAAAATTGCATCATATTCACCTTAATTATTTCTTTTCATGCATTGTGTAACCATTTAGCTAGTTATTCACATGCTCTAGGTGTAAACATTATCCATAACTTGCTCTACTTATACCAGCTCTCAGCTATCATTCTTTTTAGTTTCATTACTTTGAAGGGCAAACTGAGCCCGAAATATTATAGATTATTATAGTAGTCAAATATTGGTCAACTGGAAAGTAGCTGGTGCGTCTTGCCATTTGAGTACTTTTTAACCATACATAAGTTCACCTACATTCTATAAACTGTTGCTAAGCTAAAAAACAAACAAAAAACAAAAACGGATCAAGTCAAGTACCAACATATACAATGAGAATTATATTAAGAGCTATTATATTATTTAGCCAACAATTAGTGAGCTTAAAATATATACGAAAAGAAGAATGACTTTGGTTAATTGCATTCAGTGTAATGGTGCAAGATATTCATGCAAAGATCCTCCTTATAAGAACTCTACGTCTATTAATTTTGTACTCCTCTCCATGCAACCATTACTTACTTCAAATGCACACAACTCCTCGATGCACTCCACAGTTAATAACGTAAAACTCACAATATGTACAATTGATTCTTTCTTATGATGTAAAAACAAAACAATAATACCACTGCAATGAAACTTACATTATATCATCCATCTCTGTCTGGTATAGAAAAACAATCACCAGCACACTTATCCTCAATATCATAGCTGAGACAAAAAGAAAACAATAAACAAGAAAAGAATAAATGAATACAATGATTTGTAAACAAATTAAGCAACCAGTGTGATTGCATGAAGAAATACTACTTTTTCCTCAGAAGCAGTCTAACATGAATAATTAAGGTTAGATGCATTTCTTTTGTTTTTTGTTTTTTAATTATTATTTTTAAAATTAGTTTCCCTCCCTATTCCTGTCAAAAAAAAAAGTTATTTATCATAACTTTTCAATAATGAAGTCTGTGACTTGTATTTCTACTCAAATTATCTGAAGGAGAACACAAGTTGTAAAAATTATATGCTACGTGAAGTCCAGTTTATGCAAAGTTAATAAATAATATGTTTTAGTTTATATATACTGCTAATATATGTCAGTATAGCTGTTGTCATACTTTTTATCAGTTGATAATTAGCTATTACACTTTCTATGCAATTACTTGTACTTTGCCATGTTTGTAGCTATATCGTATCTATTATTTTTTTGCATTTACATTAGTAATTAATAATAAGCACGTAGTCAAATAATGCAACATATAGTGCAATTTTAGTTGATGTGTCTTCTTGAAGTTAATACAAGCGCAATTGTTTTTAAATGAAGTTGTACTGCTACTATAGCTGTAAGTACTAGAGAGCTGCATACAATAACTATAGCTAAGAATAAACCAATCTAGCTTATGGTTGGACAGGAATACATATGTAATGGAGCACAAGTTACAGAGGAAGTGTTATGTGACAGTATAACTACGCCAGCATAAAAGGAAGTGTGTAATGACTTACATGGTTTACTACAATATAATGTTAACATCAAGAAGCCATTTAGTTATAATAAAAGATTTCCTACTGATGTGTTAGATGCATAAAATCACACACATACATATGGTATCACACACTGTCTCAGTATATCATCAGCATTAGCATATAGTAGATTAATCAGGGTTGAAACTAATATTTTAGGTCCAAAGGCAGCAGACATTAGAAAGTCTTTAGCACAAAGTATTCCATCCAGCTCCTCTCAGGCTGACAATAAGGCTTTGTGGCACATTATCATGTCACATACAATTGCTACTTACTGAGACAATTTAGAATGCTGAACAGTTTATTGCACGCTATACAATGTGACTTCTACTGATGAAGCACCAGTATCTAGATTATTCAACAAGTCACACTCACCAGAATCCCTCCCTTCAACTAACGATCCTCTTCATTTTCATATACAATGAGCTCATTATTGTTATTTAGAGGCAAACCCATGTGGCTTATCCTGTATGAGCTAGTCCTGAAGTATGAGATGAAAAAAGATGAAAGAGGCTAGAGTAGAACCAATACCCACAGTCTTGCAGAGAAATTATTTCATCTAAGTGGAAGAGACTGGCTGCAAAGTACAATGAAAATGTAAAAATCAAACTGAACTGTAAAAGAGGCTACACAGATAGCTACTAGAAATGAACTAGGTAAGTATATCATAGTCATTTTTCATTGTCAAGCTTGAGTATGTCAATGACAATAAGCACTACTGCATTTGATTTTCTACTGTACTTATCATACACAATTGATGCTTCATGAAACACCTCATTATCATATTTACTAGCAGCAAATTTGGCAGACTGCGCATACTTGGATTCATCAGCAGCTGATCAAAAAGTCTAGAAAATACTGTGTGCCAACTTTCCGCCCACACCAAATACCTCCATTGTGATGAATTCTAAAATACTGATTCATCTAAATAATTTGTTACTTTGGGCAAACTGCACCTGTTTATTTGTTTTGCTTTTCTTTTGTGTGTGTGTGTGTGTGTGTGTGTGTGTTGGTTTTGTCAATTTTTTTTACCTCCACCCTCAATAATTTAGTATAACTTATGAAACAAAATTATTTTTCATCCATGTAGCTAGTTCAACTAAATGTATGTCCAGAACACAAAGCAAGGTGCAGTAAAGGACACTGTATAATTTCTATTTCCATTCCAATCTTAACATTCAGAAAAACAGCACAAGAATAACGAGTTTCTTAAAATATTTCCAGTGGGTAATGCCAAGTATGCATTTTAGGCCTTTCAGCAACTGAACCAAAAATGTAGCTGAGCTAAGTAGCAGCTAGCTAACCATATCAACGATTTTTTTTCAAATTATCATTACACTTATTTTTTTAACACTGGGGACAATAATCACAGTAGAGTTAATAATCCATTTCACCAAGTCATTTGCACTAACAATCTCATCAAAACTCTTATTTATTATTATTAGCTACAATTATTTATTTTAGCACACAGGACAACAGTCATAGTATAGCTAGTTAATAGTCCATGACACCAAGTTATTTAACATTCTTCATGTTGCCTATTCCACTTTTAGATATAAAACCTCTCCAGCTCACAGCAATAAAAATATACCACTGGCTATATGGTCTCTTAGCTAATGTATGCAAAGTAATCTAGCTAGTAATCAGCAGCAGCAATAGTAATAATAATAATAATAATAATAATAATAATAATAATAATAATAATTAATAATACAAAATCATACAGATTGGAACTAATTTTTATCAAAGTAGTCTACCTTGTAACTAAATAATTATTCCTGCACAAGCCATTTCCATTCATTTCACATCGCTGTAAGGTAAACAGTCTTGTCATTATTTTACCAACAATTTTGGTTCCTCACATAGTAGCTAACTTAATCATTTAAATAGGAAACTATTGTAACCTTATTCACATAGGCCAGAATTTACAGTTTCACTGAGTGGCATTAAATAACTGACTTGCCTGCATGCATATTCATGCATTTATGCATTTATTATTGCTAATAATAAATAAAATGTGTATAGTGTATCCTTTTTGACCACACAATACTATGCTTGCTAAAACATCAAGGCTATTTAGAATGCAATATATAAACATAGATAATATGCAGAACTTTGTATTGTATAAATCAATCGTAGGGAGTTCTCATGATATAAAGTATCATATCATTAGATAAATCCTGATATGTAAAGCAAACATGTTAATCTGTTATTTAACAATTTAACATTTATGATGGCTATTTGCTCAAGTGATAATAAAACTTCACAGTAAGCATGACATTATATTTTGTATAATATTGTTAATCTGTTATTTAACAATTTAATATTTCTGATTGCTATTTGCTCAAGTGATAATAAAAATTCACAGTGAGCATGACATTATATTCTGTATAATATTGGGGAGGGGGGGGGTGGTGGGTTGCACTGATGAGTGACAATCCCTACAATCATTAGATATGGATTCATACATTCAGACTTGTAAAAGAATCTCTTGTTAAATTGTTATTTAACAATTCTGATTGATTTCTGATGACAAAACTTTCACAGTGAGCATGACATTTCATTCAGTATATTGTCACTAGTCACTAGAGTGATTACAGTGACAACAACAATCATTTGATGGATTCATAATTTCAGACCTATAGGAAGACCCCATGTTATTTACAATTCTGATTGCTATTTTACTAATAGCTACAGGCGATAAATATTTCTGAGTAAGCATGGCCACCTTACCAATAGAAATTCTGGGAATGTGAAAGCCACAACTTTATATAAGATGACTAAGTATTAGTTAGAGCATAAGCGCTTAGGTACTGGTGGATTTAGTGCACTGAAGCCCAAGGACTGTAGGCCAGAGGGCTTTGTGCACTAAATTCACCAGTACCTAAGCGTGCATGCTCTAACTATTATCAGCATTTTAGCACTAGTGTCAAGGAATTCTTCTGCGTTTCTGGCCCAAAATTAAAATTCAATTAAAATTCAATTAAAGCACACCAGCAAGTTTACTTTAGCATTGTAGCTGCCAGCTGTTATCTCCAGATCTAACTCTACCTGGACTGCTCTGGGTAAGCAGTTAAGCAGCTAGCTATGGTATAGGTCTGATATGAGAGGGTAGTAGCCAGGGCCTCACATAACCAGCTCCCACTTTATCAGGCCTATTCTATTAAACTAAAACTCAAAAATAGCAATACCCCAAGGGTGGTTAGTATGCACAGTTCATATGCCTAAAGGCAAAAAAAAGTGCACACTTACCAAGTTAGTACACCTAGTAACAATATAGCAACAGGTTCTAAGATATTCTCATGAAAATTTTATATATAATTAAAATGTTCTCCTATGACTATAAAAGGTAGACTGGTTCCATACATCGTAATTTCCACTAGTCAAGTTTAGTATAATATGATATCTGACATAATAAAATAAATGAAAATTATATTATTAAACTAATAGATACATATTATTTAGTTTGTTTAACCGTTTTATTAAATCATTTTGCAATATCAGCCTTTTAATATTAGTCAATTACTGAACTACCTTATATGGTAACTCTCAAATTTCACACAAGGCTGATCGCCCTGTGAACCTTCAGTTCCATTAAGAAATAAGTGACATATTACTGACACCAGTGTATATACAGGTGTTAAAAGTTATAAGTAATTCTAATTCATAATTAATTAATTGTATCATTATAGATATAAAGTTGTTGTCATGTTAAAACGGACCTGCATAGAGGTCGTGTGTTTGAAGAATTAATGTGTGGGCATTCCTAGCAACGGTTACTTTGGAGGGCAAAGTACCACGGTAAAACTTCAGAGTAGCACTATCGGCAGCAGTTGCATGTTGTTGTTTTTACCCCAAGTATTCTGAGTTTGCTGGCTCACTTTCCAGTACTTACCAGGAACAGGTATAAAGCTATAGTTCTTGCAAACAGTTTGGTTGGACACAGATCCTTGTGTTGTAGGAGATTAGTCTCGCGGGGCGAGACCCTTTACCTCATGCATTTGGTAAAGGGTTTGGCCCTGAGAGACTAGGAGATAGCCTCTAGTCAATTGAACAAGAATTGATTCCCAATATATCATCGAGCTTCTTATTGTAGGATCTGCAATGGTGGCCAATTCTGAAGGTTTAGCTAGTGAAGGCTGGATGGTGGGAAAGACTCCAGGATATTTAAGTTTGGGCCAACAGAATTCCAAAAATTCAATGCATAGTATATCATAAAGAATAGTAAATACTCATTTTCCCCTGGGTTAATTGTTCACAAAGAACAACACTTTTTTTCTTTATTTTATCCCCTTTGATAATGGTTCAACTACCTTCTTCAGTGGCAGCGCTGCAGCATGGATTGCTATCGCTGTTCTGGGTTGTGTTGAGCATTCTATTGACGTTTTATAATTTTAAAGCTACATTATTATCATTATTACTATTTTTATTGTTATTATTAATTTTGCATCATAATAATGATAATATTTTTTAATACTGAAAATTCCAGGGAAGATATAGTTCAACTTGATGGTGTTATCATTGTTGCTCACTCGATCTACTCATTCATTCTATTGCTTGCTGCACTTTGTCTAAATACTCTTTGGCGTTACCAAAATTATTACTATATTTTTGTAGTTTGAAGAAGTTTGTACAGAAAGCCACAATTATGTCATATGCAGTTAAATTTTAAAAAAAAGAAGGCAAAAGCAAGAAATAAGCTTGAATACGATTTGTATAACATGTTGTTGTAGTTAATCTTTTTCCAGCTCCTAGAGGTGGGATTTCAAGTACGGGAGAGAAAAAAAGGATAATATGCTGCAAAGTAACTTAAATTTGATACTACAGAAGTTATCAATACTCAGGAGATTGAGGTGAGTAATAATTCCATATTTGTTGGCTAAAATTACAACTGGTTTATTTTTTTATCGTAGCTGAGAGCTTATTCAAGAGTTACTGGTAATTGAGATTATCAGAATGGCAGATGTTTGATACTACAGAAGTTACCATCAGGTAAGAGAGTGGTTTTGTATTTGTTTGCTGAGTCATAACTATTATTATGGTGTTTGCATGAACTAAGCTAAAACAAAGTAATAATACTGTCATTATTCAGCGAAGCGAGCGAACGAGCGGAGCTGACTTATTAATGAGTCCGCTATATATATATATATATTTTTTTTTTTTGTTCTTGTTAGGTCTAGAAATTGTTTTTGTTCTTGCGTGGGCGTACATGTGCACATTTTCTCCTACGCGCTTGCGCGGCCGGGTAACCTTCTTGGCAACATTTTGTTTTGTTTACCCGCCGTACGAAGTAGCGATACCCAGTGAAACAAATTCTGCGAAAGAAAGACAAAAAGTTAGAAACGCTCGGTCAAGAGCTTTGAGGGCGTTAGAAACTCCAGAAGAAAAATTAGTAAGGAGAGAGATAAGAAATAAAAAAGACAGGGCAAGGAGGAGGAGAGCTAAAACGAAACAGAAACAGGTAGCAAAGTAAAGAATCTTTCTTTTTGAAAAGCCATTAAATGTTCCTAATTTATTTATTAGACTATTCCTGAATTACGGTACTTAATTTTCAAAACTTAGCCATTTTGGGAGGCTACAGAGAGCCAATTGTTGGTTCTCAAGACCCATCAGTAGTCAGAATGCCTTAATATTAATGCTAAGGAAGCTACCACTGCTGGGGGAAGGTGAGGTAAATACATAATGCCATATTTGTTACCTAAAATTACAAAAATAACTCAGGCCATTCTTTTTTATATCTGAGAACTTGCTGACAAGAGTGACTGGTAAATTCAGATAGTCAGAATGGCTACTACTGAAGTTACCACAACTCATGAATATGAGGTAAGAAGGTAATTTTGTATTTGATTGCTAAAATTAAGGTCTTTTGTATTTGATTGCTAAAATTAAGGTCTTTTGTGTTTGTAGCTTTGAACTTGTCAAGAATTATCAGTAATTCTGATAGTCAGAATGGCTTCAGTTTGATACTACAGAAAGTACCAAAACTCAGGAAATTTAGGTAAGTAGTAACTCCATATTTGTTGTCTGAATTACAAAAATAACACTGGCCTATTATTATTAATTTTTTTTTTGTAGCTGTGAGCTTGTTCAAGAGTTACTGGTAATTGAGGTAGTCAGAATGGCTTAAGTTTGATAATACAGAGGTTACCATTATTCATGTAAGAGTAGTAATTTTGTATTTCTATGCTATAATTAATGTTCAACTGCTATTATACTACTATTTTAAAGTGAAATAAGCATAATATAGATTATGTAGAAGCAATACTGCAGTTATATGTACTTAACTTGAGGCTCACTCGCCATTTGTGCTCTAGCACATCACTAGTATATATATGTGTGTAGGGATGGTATGTATGCCCTTTAAACGTGCGGGCAGATTCCCTGTTTTCTAAATAACACGGCTTTTTAGGCTTGTATTTTAACTTGTAATTAATTTTGTATTTGTGTGCTAAAATTGATTTACCCTATAACCTTTAGAAATTGAATTGTTTACCACTTTCAATTGTTTTGCAGGTGCAGTTAAAACTTGTAAAAATAATAGTAGTAATGCTAAGGAAGCTACTACTACTCGAGGGAAGCTGAGGTAAGTACGTAATTCCATATTTGTTAGCTAAATATGCAAAATAACTCTGGCCTTTCTTTTTTGTAGCTGTTACCAACAGTGACTGGTAAATTCAAATAGTCAGAATGGCTCAAACTTGGTACTACAAAAATTACCACTGCTCAAGAAAATGAGGTAAGAAAGTAATTTTGTATTCGTGTGCTAAAATTGATTGTCTTTTGTTTTTGTAGCTGAGAGCTTGTTATCAAGAATTCGAGGTAATTCAGATAGTTTGCTGAAATGAAAGGTCATAACTGCTATTATAGTTTTTGCATGAACTAAGCTAAAACATAGTAACAAAACTTATTTTTATGTTACCTAACTATCAGGCTCGCTCGCCATTTGTCCTCAAGCACACCACTAGTATATATATATATATATGTATATATGTATGTATGGATGTTACGCATGCCATTAAACACGCCCACGTGTTCCTTTTTTCTCCTAAAAACACATCTTTTAGGCTTAATCCCAGTTTATTTTGAAACAAGTGTATTTAGCAAGCCATACTTATAACTTAAACTCCAAAGTGTGAGAATATTCCTGCGAAAACAGTTGTTTTTCAAGACAATTCTTTCGGACCTCCTTGATGGATTAGTAGGCTGCCACCAATCCTTTCAACTCCTCTAGCTACAGTCCCGGATTATTTCCAAACCCAACTACTTAAGATTTAAGGTAAGAAATTACTGGCCTCCAGCATGCGCATGCCCGGCCCACTATATTGAGGGTCTGCGCCCACACACAGACATACACAAAAATGCACATGTGCAAGTCTACACTGGAATACAAAAGAGAGACAATCACACAATAGTAGATGCATGCACAAGTTCACAAGTTCACAGTATAAACAAGTCCAATCTTCTTCTTTCTCTTCTTCTCTTTCTCCACCGTGGAGGGCCGACCCACAATCATTACTTGGGAGAAGCTGAGGTAAGTACGAAGTTGCATATTTTGTTAGCTAAAATTACAACAATAACTCTGGCTATTATTTTTCGGTAGAACTGGGAGCTTGTTTGCCAGTTAAAAGCCACCACTCCTTAGGGGAAGCTGAGGTAAGTATAATTCCATATTTGTTAGTCAAAATTACAAAAATAACTCTGGACATTTTTTACTGTAGCTGAGAGCTAGTTTAAGAGTTACCAGTAATTGAGATAGTCAGAATGGCTTATATTACAGAAGTTACCACTACTCAAGAAAATGAGTGTAAGGATGTAATTTTGTATTGCTTGTTGGACTTTTTTTTGTAGCGGAGAGTTTATTGTTTAAGAGTTACTGTTAATTGAGGTAGTCAGAATGGGTTAAATTTGATACTACAGAAAAGTTAACATTACTCAGGAAATTAAAGTAAGAAGTAATTTTTTATTTGTTTGTTAAAATTAATGGTGAACTGCTATAATAGCTATACTGTTTGCAAGAACTAGCTCATTATGTTACAATGCTATAGTTTTATGTAACCTAACTAGGCAGTAGGCCCTGCCAGATTATGCTAGCATTTATTCTGGAATAATATACATGAAAATAGCATAGTGGAATAATTCTAGAATAATAAGGTATTTAGGAGAATAATAAAGGGACAATGAGAATAATCAGTTTATATTGTAGTCCAGAAAATCATTAGTGTTTTTATCTCTTTTTTTTCTTATACAACAAGGGCATAAAGAACTCAGGCTCAGAGTCAGCAAGTCATTTTTTTCAGCTGTAGCAGAGCATGTTTTCTCCATTCTTTGAACATTTTTACTGGGATATTCAAAGTTTTCACTGAGAGTAGCTAGCAATATAGTGAATCTTCTACATTGAGTAATTCAGTATAGCAGTAAGAGAGACTGAGTCTTTTACTCATACATACCAACTTTACTGCAGTCATCACTTTTCACTTATTCCTAATTGGAGTGATAAGAGTAAGAAAATTTATGGAATAATATGCTATTCTTTTGGAATAATAACATTTTTTGGAATAAAAAAATTCTAAAAATTTTGAGCATAATCTGGCAGGCCCTACTAGGCAGGCTCACTCAATATTTATGCTCAAGCATACCACTAGTAAATATGTATGTTACGGATGGTACGTATGCCCCTTAAACGCGCGTGGGGATTTTCTTTCTCCTAAAAGCAAGGCTTGGCTTGACCCCAGTTTCTTCGGATACTACAGCATTAAAAAGTCTTACATTAAATTTAGGCTCAAAATTGCGAGAGAAATCCTGCCAAAACGCTTGTCTTTCAAGTGACAACAATTGTTGCGACTGGTTACTATGGGATTGAAGACCCTTTATCAGACATTTAAAAAACTTGCATAAGTTTTTGAGCTGCTAGGTGCCTCTTGTTGGTTGTCAAGAGCCACTGGTAGTCAGAATTACTTCTAAAGAGGCTACCACAACTCAAGGGAAGCTGAGATGACAACGTAATATTTGTTGGCAAAATTACAAGTGGCCTATTTTTTGTAGCTGAGATCTTAGAGTTACTAGTAATTGAGGTAGTCAGAATGGCACTACATTCTTACTTTTTGTGAGATAACTCCTATGAAATGATTTTTTTTCAAGTCACAAAAATTACTGTGACTGTTTACTATAGCATTAAAACCCTTTACCAGACATATTTTCAAACTTCGCCGTTTTGGGGGGACTGCTAAGAAAGTGCCGTTTGCTGGTTATCACGAGCCACTGCATGGTAATAAGAATGCCTTATCAAAGGGCATGTTTTTTGGTTTAATGGTGTTCACGTGCAATCACTTCGTTAAATTATGCCCCAAAATTGTGGAGGGCTCCAGCCACCGGAACTTCCCCCGCCCCCCCACCCCCCCCCCCCCCCCCCCCCGCGCCCCCCCCCCCCCCCCCCCCCCCCCCCTTCCTCACTTGTCGC
>WLWI01003814.1_pt1 | contig 12886 bp, 7 predicted proteins | sample 6701501 | NCBI WGS metagenome assembly WLWI01 (sample SAMN12718690, study PRJNA515312) | sponge metagenome | isolation source: marine sponge | host: Mycale hentscheli | place: New Zealand: South Island, Marlborough, Capsize Point | collected 2014-11-01
CCTTTACCTCATACGTAATTTAAAGACTTTATTTTAATAGCTTGAGTGTTAGTTGTTAAAATCAAATTTAACAATAGTGTAGTTTAAGGCTCGCTCGCCATTTGTGCTCAAGCACACCACTAGTTATAACAATTGCATATTATAATAGTATAGGATAGTCAATTTAAGGAAAGGGAAAAAAAAGGGTTATTTTTTTCCTGCAACAGCTACTCATGGAAGAAACTAAAGTATAAATAGTTCTATTATTGTAAGAAAATAGTGTACAAAATTATAATCAGTGCGATTGTAAATTTACTATGTTATGACCTGAAGTAGATAGCTATAGTAAAAGCAATCAAAACATGCTTGAAAGAAGGGTTAGTTCTCTCCACCATACACCAGAGAACACACACAACAATGTATACATTGGTACTATTACTAAATTTACTTGTTTGTGTATAACTATGTATTAGTTTATGTTTCTCCACCGTTCTTACTTGTACAAATCATTTTCAATTTTCAGTTTAATGTAATTAACTTAGCATTCCCAACTTAACATTTCCCAACATGATAAAATCCATTTTCACATTTTTCACTCATTCAATCTTATAATAACATTTGTTACTTGTACTCATGTTCCAATTAATTTATTTATGATTCACCTTATGTGGCTGCCTTACAGTGTCTGAGTCAGTCGATTCTTTATTCACTCAAAACTGTAATCAGAACTACACCCTATTAGCTGGAGCAATATAATCCCTGGGAAAGAAGATTTGATTGGTGGCAGCAAACCTCACCTGGCGGCTTAAATTTTATCAACTCTGCTAGGCAGACAATACTGGTTGTCATCTTAACTAGACTACTCCACTCACTCCAGTCACCACTCACATAACTAAAATATTAGCCAGTTAAGATTATATAACTTAAAGAAATGAATTGAAGGTATATTTAATACAAGTTACAACTATACTGTGTACAGATAAGAATTAATATAGAGTCTATCTTGTATAGAATCACTCACCATTATGATATAAAGTTAAAATAGTCAATTAATATATTTAAATATACATTTATATATTTTTATTTAATTATTGTCTTGTGCTATTGTTTTATTGTTATATTATAATTGCATTATATAATTAATATTTTTGATGCTGTTACTTTATTGCTTTATTCCCCTTACTTTTTCTATTGTCCTCTATTTCTATCCAATACAGTCAACATTGTCTCCATTCTACAAGCAAAATACCTTTTGTGAAAATTATATCTTTGAACTGAAAAGAAAATAAGTCTGAAAAGTCTTTGTACTGAACAACTACGAAGAAGTAAAAAAAATAAATTATAATTATGTTTGGAACCTGTAATTTTGTCTCTCTATAGCTATATAATAATCTCGTACTTTGTTATAAATCCTAGAAGCACACGTAATGAATAATTGAAAATTTAGCTCGAATCATTTTTTCTCCGTTTATCACCATTTCCGCAAGAAAAAGTGAAAGGGGATCGAAAATGCCTAAGAGTGGCTCCCCAGCATTGGGCAGGTACTATACAAAGGACATGTTAGTCTTAACTTCGATTTTGACATTCTGTAGACTTCTTTTGATACTATCTTAGTCAAGGTAAGATTTTACTACTACTGCTCGTGCTATTAATCCCGAGTAGCACGATTACTCGTGCTATTACTCATACAAACAGTACGTATAATAGCAGATGACAATAACTACTAGCTTCTCGATGTGATTTGAGTTTGCGCGCAAAAAATGAGTAAAACAGAGGGTTATAGTCTGTTGCGCTCCTATTTTTGAGATAACTGACCATTAACTATTGATTTAGATATGAAATTACTTTTATTGTGCTACTTTTTTATTTCGGGCTTATTCTTGAGAAAACGCAAAGCATCAGCTCCGCGCAGGTATCAAATTTTGTGGGTAAATAAATTCTTGCAGCCAGCTATGTAGTTTGCTTTATGCACTGGGAAGTAAACAGAGTTGAAAGAAGGTAAGTTAGCGGAGTTGAAAGTAGTGAAGTTTCGCGTTGAAAATGTATGTATATGTACAGGTGAGTGTTTCTAGTTAATTTAGATACTTCTCTTATGAAGACAGCGTTTCTATGTACCATTTTCATTGCTCGAGCCATATTAATTCCTCAATAAAATAGCTAGCAGATCCCTTTTTCTTTTGGAAGGAGATTATATTTCAATGGCGCTGAGAGTTCGCACCTTTTTGTGCTTCATTTGGAAAGGGATCGCTTTCTTGCACCTGCTGTCTGTCAGTGAAGGGGTGTGGTACGCCCGTTTTCTGTCTTCCTTTGGTACGTAGCAATATATATTTGGAGTTAATGCTCTCGTTCTAAAAGCTTGCTGAAAAATGTCACATAAAAGGCATTTTTTATTGTTGTTATTAATTGAAGTGCTTCTTCATGGCTATGCAAAGTGTCAAAGTAAGTCGACTAGCTAGCTTAATGTATGCTGTTGTTAGTTGTAAGGTCTAGTTCGGCCACAAATGATATCTATATGAATACAGAGCAGCACAAGTAATTGTGCTGAAGAGCACACACAATATGCTATGTATATTTTGTCAACTTACCAAAGCCAATGTAGAGTAATATTATAACATAACACAAAAAAGAAAAAAAACAATTGTAAACTGCTACAACAAAGGTCTGAAGTTAGTAATTTGAACGAAGAACACTAATCTCATGTAATTGCTTATTTCCCATTTAGGCCACAGGATGGAAATATCCTGTTTCTCATCCCTCTTACACATACAATTTCACCACAAACCTCACTTAAATACAATAAAGTTTATATCAGCAATTTTCACATTGTATTTTGCTTTTTGGACTTGGAAAAAATCATGGACTCATTGGTATCGGGGAAAAGAATGAAAATATTAAAATGACTCTGAAGTATGTTTTCTTGATAAAAGGAACATTTTCCACGAGTAGATTTATAATTTCTTCGCAAAATTAAAGTAGTCAACTGCATAGCAAACTAGCTAAATGTCAAATACCATGCTTTATGACTGCACACCCCACTGGAAAGAGAAGATTCTGTGACCCGTGTCTATTTGTTTTCACAGCTATGAGTTGTAAATGCACATTGAACTTTATGGATAAGAAACAAAATTTTCCTGCTATGGCCTTAGCTTTTAAAGAAACAATAATGTCTCAGCATTGATGCATTTATTTTACTTTAAGATAAAAGGGAAATTTCTGGAATACAGCTTAGCTAGATGCCGAGTTTAATAAATGTACCTTAAAGTGTTCAGCATACAAATGCCAGAGAGACAGTTTAAAGATGATGGGTAAGTTTTTTTCTAATTGATCAGCATTATCATGTTTCCATGAAAACCTGAGGTTTTCTTTATACAGGTTGAAAGTAAAATTAAATAACTTTCTCATGATAAATACATGATGTATCACAAAACTTAATCTTTTGTGAGTAATTTGAGATTTTAGTCAATAGTTCAAAAAAATCTACAATTTTGTCACCATAATTTACCCCTTAAAAAGTTATCTCATTGGAAAAAATGTTGTAAAAATACAATCATTTGAAAGCACTCATATTGAACTTTTACTTTAATCCAAATGTTATCTCATTATTAATTTTCTGTTATTAATTAGGCTTATCTTTCAGCATTGGATCCAGAATGCTCAATGAAGGAGATACTGTTCATATAAATGATATTGGAGAACTAAATTCTGATCGTTCTAATCCTGGCAACGCTTTAGTTTGCAACACTGCTGATGTCAACATGCGTTGCTGTAGAGGTTCAGACTCTGGTAGTGGTCAACCCATTGGAAACTGGTATTTCCCAAATGGGAGTCATGTGCCTTATTTAAGTGATATCTCATCACCAATGGATACTCTTTACACTGTTGTTTATATTCAGCAAGTTCGTCTGGTTAGAGCAGGTTCCCCTAATGGACCACTAGGAGACTATACATGCAGAGTACCAACTAATAATAGTATGGAAGTCAGTGGAATTATTTCATTAACAGATGGTAAGGCTCTATGCACGAAGTCTATAAAAAAACAAACTAAAATGACATGCCCACCATAATATGTTGTTGTTTTTGTCATTAATAAGAATTAGAATACAATATGCATACTCAGATAATTAAGTCATAAATACTAGTGTAAATGCAATTAGTACCAGACTAATCTGGCCTATAATTTACAATATAAAATGAGAAATATGTATAACAATACAACTATTTAAAAATATGAAAATTACCTAAATAGATTGGAGCTTATTATAAGCTACACATAAAAAGAAAAATTATGCAAAGGTATTTTATTATCAAGTCCATTATGATATATTGTAATATGCTGTTAGAAATACGTAAAAATTAGGGCCATACCTCCTTATCATGTCCCATTTCACCTATTACATTTAGGCTAAACATATTGAAATTGGTCTAATAGAAACTTACGATATTAATATTAAAAATTTTTAAAAAGTAAAAAATACAGGATCTAAGGTTGCCAAAACTATTATTTGATCTAAGAAATCATTTAGTCATTCACGGCAGAAATAAAGAGGACTTCGACAAGAAGTTGAAATTTTGGGTTAAGTTTTAATTAACATAATATTGACAGTTATAGAACAAGAAAGTTTGACATTATTAATAATGGTCATTTCTCTAATTTGGTCAATAATGCTCTCTATTCAATAAGTGAAAGGCCATTTGTTAAAAGTTCACTGAAAGAGGAAGTTAGTTTGGATTAAGAGTTGTCACAAAGAGCTAATTGTTCTTGTTTCCTCACTTTAAGGATAATGACTTTCGTCTACTGTAAGTACAATTTCTGTGACAGTGATTGTGAACCTTTCATCATCATGACGTGTTGTCATCATATTCACAAAATATTAATGAAACATAAAATTGGGACATGTGTTGTGACAAGTTTGAACGAAACAGGCACCAAAGTTTTAGACAAATGTGTAGATCTTCCAATGTTACCCTCAAAGCCATGCTTGTTATCATATCAACAAATAATAGTCAGTCACACATTATAGAATTACATGTTACAGCAATATGTTGTAAGTGTTCCTTTTTATTAACAAATATTAGAATTATACTACTCAATATACAAATTCATATATTGGATTGACACAGATTAATTGTACTTATTACAATTTCTCATACAATAAAAGCAGTTTTGAAGACTTTTTATCTAGTGAGATTACTAATTCAAGAAACATAATAATCATAGCAAATAGAACATTTTCAAATTTGTATCTCGTAAATGTTGTTCCAGTGAAAATATTTTGGTTCATTCTTGTAATATTTGTTACGTATATAACTACAGTATTCCCAGATGTACATATCACATTAAATCACTCTGTGTGTTGTATATTCTCCTTCCATTTGTTGTTCAATACAATCTCCGAAGTTTCTATGGTTACATCCGTCACAATTACTCGTGCTCCTGAAAATCCATCCATTACTGCTGGTTCAATGGTTTCACTTACTTGTGAGGCTACTGTGTCTGGTGGTGTGTCCCCAAATTATACATGGACAACTACTGGATCAGGAACAAGTGAACTTTTAGCTGGTAGAGAAAATCAAGCTGTAATCTCTGGAAAAGTCCGAGAATCTGATGCTGGAACATACACTTGTCAGGCTTCTATCACAGGATCTAGTCAAAACATTTCTGTTATGCTCACAGCTACAAGTATGTTTCCAAGCTATAACATTTCAATGAATATATTAATTTAAGTTAAACTATAGGACCTTCAATTTCGGTCTCAGTCACTCCAAATGGAACACTAGTTGTTCTCCGAAGCTACACATTGACTTGTACTATTAGTGCACCAGCTACTCTGGAATTAAGGCCAATATCATATCAATGGAGAAAGAATGGAAATGTTATTGATAATACTAATAATGCAAATTTAGTTTTTATTCGGTTGGCATCAACTGAAGATAGTGCTATATACAGGTGTCAAGTTATGGCCTCGTCAGACTATTTGACTGGCACTGTAGATGTGACTAGTTCACCTCACAAAATTTCAGTTACATGTAAGTTACACATTAAAAAGTACATTCCTACTAAATAACTTTTAAATTGATTGACTAATTATCTGTAAAATTTATGTACATACAATAAACTATGCAATTACATAGATGCTGTTCCTTCTACTCCAACTAACTTTGTGCACTCTGCTGTTGAAAGTACCCAAATAACATTGACCTGGGAAATATCTTCTATAGATTTTGTTAATACTTATACTGTCAGTTATAGAGGAGTTCAAGGATGTTCAGCAGCTCCTCCAGGTAGTGTAACGACCACTACAACTACTAAAACTATTACTGGTCTACAAGAAAACATTAGATATCATTTTAGACTGACAGCCACTAATAGTGCTGGTACCTCTACACCTGATGCTGCATATGAGTACACTATGTCGTCGGCCGGTAAGAATGAGTGTTACTACTGTTATGTCAGTATCAGTCCTTCAATTATTCTTGTAGTACCTTCACAAGCTCCACCCCATCTAATGTGACAACATCTTGGTGCCACTACTTTCACAGCTACATGGGAACGTGAATCTTGTCTCTCACGAAATGGACAAATTCGATACTATTCAGCTAGATACTATGTGACGGGATCTACTTCAATACCACAAACAACAAATGTAGATATTACTAGCAGAACATTCACAGCCAACTCACTAACTCCTGCCACATCCTATACATTTGAAGTGGCATTGACTAACTCTATCGGAAATGGGCCTTTTTCTACTTTGACAGTAATAACCTTAGGATATAACTGTAAGTCTAAATCTGAACATATAGAACACATGAATTACAAGTACTGCTATGCTCTGCTGCTTTGATCAGATCATACTACCTTGTCTATAATATACTATGTGAATTATTAATCTGTTATATTATCTTGAATTTTCTGATTATTTTGTACAGATGTTAGTCCTTCTATGCCCACAAATTTCAGCCATACTTCATTTTCAAGTACAGAAGTAGTATTAACATGGGCATCACCTTCTCCAGATGTTATAAATAGGTATAATATTAGCTATCAAAGAGTTGGAGATTGTACTGAAGCTACTTCAGGCACTGACAGTACCTCAATGACTTCTATAACTATATCAGGCTTGGAAGAGAATATAATATATGAATTCACCTTAACAGCAACAAATAATGGGGGTACATCTTCACCTGCCACACATACCCTTACTACTCTATCTGCTGGTAAGATCCTTACTATTTAGTATACTATTATGTCATATTTGTATTTATTAGCTCCAAGAGAAGCTCCACAGTTAATGTTGGTTTCATTTAATGCCACTAGTTTCACAGTCTCATGGAAGAGAGAATCTTGTCTCTCACGTAATGGACTGGACAGATATTATACAGTTAGATATTATGAGACAGGATCTATCAAAGCATTGCAACTGGTTGATTTGGATGTCGGTAATACTATGTATACTACCAATACACTCCATCCAGTGACTTCCTACTCTATTGATGTGTCATACATAAATACAATAGGATCTAGCCCTAATTCTACCTTGACTGTTACAACACTGGGTTTACCATGTAAGTATATTTTCAATGTTTTAATTTGTTATTTATTCCTTTTTAACTCCGTAATACAAATTTTAAAATTATTAGATCATGCATATCTCAATGGTGTGGCTTATCCTACAAACAGTCTGGTGAATTTATCAGATATTGGTCTAGATAACAACTTACTAACTTGCTATACAGATCTTATAACTTGTTGCAGAAATCAGGACAATCTAAATGGTGGATCATTGGGAAGCTGGCAATACCCAAATAATTCTGTTGTAATAAGTCGACATAATGCTGACTCTCACATATTTTCTAGAAGTAGAAGTAAACAAGCAGTAATTCTCCATCGTGGCATCAATGCTTTGGGACCTTCTGGAATATACACATGTAACATTCCTCATCAGAATAGACGAAATCAAAAATTATATTTTGGAATATATAATGATGGAGAAGGTATACATAACTAATTACTTTCATTTTTACCTCACTAATTTTTCCTTCAAATTATAAGAATACATCAGACTGATATATAGTTGTTCTTTGCATGTATGATTATAGCATCATTATTAATTTGATGAGCAATATGACTAAAGTATAATACAGGCTATACCTTTAGCAATGCTGTAACAATAGGCTTAATAACCCATGTAAAATAATCAAAAATTATCTAACACTACATTTCATTCCAGTATTCAATATTTTGTCATTAGATTGTTCTTGCATTAAGCAAGTTATGTGGTAATGACTAATCAAATAACTGCCATTTTGATTGTACTGCTTTGAGATCTTAATAGCATTACACAAAATTATTGATTGCTGACAAAGCAAATTATGTTGACCTAAGCCTTGAGTGAAAAAAAATACCATTTGTAGGCGAAAATTACAAAAGAAATACTACTTAATAAAAATGGCTGATTTTAATACTTTATAATCACAAAAATCATGCATTAAATTACCATTAGTGTCTCTCTAATAATGTGTACTGATATTGTTGTAATATTAATTATCCTCAAAATTTTGGTTGCTTGGAGTAGCTTCTTTTTTTTAAACATTTTCCTATATTCCTACAAGAAAATGTATTAATGAAAGAAATTATAATAGTACTGTTAAATGTAACGTAAAAATGACCAAACATAGGTTCACATAGAGCTACTTTGTTACCAAGTCTATTCCTAATTATTCAATGCTTAACTTGCTATTGTTTATCAGAGGTCAGTACTCTCTTAGATATAGCTTAGCAGGAAATGAATAACTCCCAACATTATTTTTTGTATCATAGGATTGCTAGATATACAGAACATCACATATGAAACTACAACCGGTATTGTGACTTGTGTTTCTACTGGAGGACCTGTCACTGATCTAACTTGGAATAGAAGTGGAGGATCTTACTCACAGAGTAAAATAATAGTGGATACTGTCAGTGCCACTTACCACAACCTTCTATACATATCTAGTAATACACTATCACATTACACTGGGATCTTCAACTGCACTGTTAGTAACAGTAGAGGCAATACATCAAAAAGCAGTAATGAATATAAATGTGAGATTATTGAAAAGTTTTAAAACATTTTATAATTATATTAATTATCATTATTAGCTGTAGGTCTCTCTGGAAATAAATCTGTTCATGAAGTTGGATCTTCTGCTAATGTAATTTGTTATAGTAACCTTACAGTAGTCTCTATGCAATGGCTCACTGTGGATTCCAAAGTTTCATATTCCACTGAGACTACAAAGTATAATGAAATTGCTTTAAATGTGGAAAAATTGTTATTAAGGGATAATGAGACAACATTTACATGTAATATAATTAATCTCTTACCAACAAAAGTAACCAAGATGAGCAACATTAAATTTCATATAATCGTTTCAGAAATGAGTGAGTTAATTTATAATTGAATCATTGAGTTTAATGTAATTAGCTAAAAGAAAAAAATCTACGATATAGCTCAAACTTAGATCAAGATAGCTCAAACTTAGATCAAGTTTCTTTGCACTGCAATCAACTATGTGATAGTTCGATAATTGATGATTTATTTATTGCATCTTTAGGTACACCTGATGACACTCAAGCAGTAACAATTGGCATTATTGTAACTGTCATAGTCTTTATATTGATTGGATCAATTATTGTAATTGGAGTTCTACTTTCAATTAGGTACTTAATTATAATGTTTTTAGTAATGTAAGTATTGATATTAGTGTATTAGGAGTCGACGAAAAATCTTTTCTCCCAACAACGATGTAATATTGCATTCTAAAGAACATAGACCATTAGATATGAAATTAACATCAAAAAGTGTTCAGAAGATTAGCATTCAGCTAGACACAAACTCAGAACAGTGCGTGGAGCAGACTTATGGGAATACAACATTTATAGGTATGTACAAGCATATGAATTAAAAATAATACATTATTTCAATATGCTCTAGTTCAAGATTGCTTAAAACAAGTCCCACTAGATGAGTTCAGTGCTCACTTTGCACGGATGCATTCTGACCGAGACAAGATGTTTGAAATGGAGTATAAAGTGAGAAAGCTATGACTTATTGTAACTGATATGATTGTAAATGTAAATTAGTCTATAGACAAAGCACCACAAGTTGAATTCAGTACTGCTGTTATTCCTGAAAATCGAGCAAAAAACAGATTTGGTACCATCTATCCATGTATGTGCTACGATCACAACTTTGAAAGTGTATTAGATGTTTTAAATAACTTAACAATACATGTGGCTAATAACGACACATTTGCATATGTAAAATTGCATTGATTTTCAATAACTAAGTTGTAATTTGTAATGTTTTACCTCATTTTTTTTATTATTATTATTTCAATTAAGTATAAGGTTTAAATACTTAATGGGTAATGATAAAAATATACTGGAATGGCATACTTTATGTAGATAAGATAAAAACAACAACAAGTTACAAACTATGCAGTATACTTAATTTCATGTCAGCAATATAATCGACTTGTTCACCTATAATATAATATAACTGATGAATATACATAATAATTATAAATATACATTTGAATTCAGTTGACTTTAATCGTGTGGTATTGAGTGAAATACCAGATGTGGAACACTCAGACTATATCAATGCCAGCTATGTAGATGTAAGTACATATTTGTAATAAATAATTGTGATGCATTATGGTTGTACATTATATTGTAGGGTTGTGGGAGAAGTAAAGTTTACATAGCAGCTCAAGGTAAATTTTTGCATAAATATTACTACAGAATGAATTTTCAATTATTGTACAAAAATGAAATTGCAATGGTATTAAATAGTAATTCGGATTTGTGTAACTATGATGATAGATGATGAATAAATACATTTACTTCAGTAGCAATTATTATATTGAAACTGTAAAGACAAGATTTTAATATTAGCTTATTTATTACATGTAATTTGCATTTCATCTAGATACTATTATGATGGAAATGATATTTTAACATTAAATGTACATTAGATGTATAAGTAACAAAAATATAATTACTGCTAATTTTTTCATTAGTTGACATATTTAAGGGCTTGTTATATATTTTTGTGATTTAATTGGCAATTTTTAAAATATTTGACTCCTTGTATATTTTAAGTCATGTTTTGAAGCATTGATTCCACAATAGGTCCAATGGATAATTCAGTGGATGATTTCTGGCGTATGATTTGGGAACAAAAATCTCCTACTATAGTAATGCTCACTAAACTATTTGAAGGAAAGGTAAAAAAGCTCAGTAGTATATGTATAGTAAATGTAAAGTATATCCTATAATTATGCTCCAGAAAAAGTGTGAGGAATATTGGCCAAGGAGTTTGTCTGAGCCATTTGTGCCATCCCCCAAGAGTTCATTAGTTGTAGAGTTGAAGTCTTCATCTCAATTTCCAGAGTTTGTTGTTAGAAATATGACCTTAAAACAGGCAAGTACTCTTATATTATAGCGGTGATAAATTACATCCAAAAAAATACTTTTATATTGCAGCCAATAAGGAATATTTAGGTAGCTAATTTTGGAGCACAAGATATTGCTTACATTTTACATTATATTCTTGAAAACCTGATGATGTTCACAATTCAATACTTGCAACTCTGATGTAATTTGATAATAAAATGATTTTAATTGGAATTACACAGCTTTTTCCTTTATTGTTAAAATCTATAGTCAACCACATACTAGATTATGATTGCTATATTACAGTAAAATCTGAAAACATCTAGAACATAGTTATTTATTTACTTGTCGTTTTTGTTTTGTTCAATTCTATTTTGCTTTATGTTACTCATATATTTATTCCAATTGTCTCGCACTTTTTTGCCGCTGTGCAATTTTCTAGCCCCGCCCTCCGTAAGCCGAGTTAACTATACGCGTATAAGGCTCTTATCTATGCGCGGGTATTTAAGGTCCGCCCTCTACCTCTACAACTCGGTGGTTTCGTGGTTTATTGCTCAATTAAGCCGCGCGCGAGCGTTGCTATGTGCCAGCACCCTTAATTTAACTATAAATACATGTACATGTATGTATATTCTGACTAAATGGATAACCTGTGATAATTCAAACATTTCAATACATAATTTGAATCCTTGATCCATGCAATACCTGGATAGCCACTCACCATGCAATACCTGGATAGCCACTCACCATGCAATACCTGGATAGCCACTCACCATGCAATACCTGGATAGCCACTCACCATGCAATACCTGGATAGCCACTCACCTGGTTCAGTTGCAGAAATGTCTTCTGCTGCTTGCTTAGCCTTCTCAGCTAAATCATGATTGTTTTGGTGTGATGCTAGGAAGTGGATGTCCTGTAGGATAACAACCATCTCACCATACACCATTGAAAACTATAGGGAGATTAAACTGTACCATGTAGAGATCTTTCGCATGGATATCTTGAGCAAGATCAAAAGCTTTGTCTATTCTTTTATATCTAAAGTTATAAAATATAATTAACATAGTCAATGATCAATAAATAATATTGACAATGAAACGTGAAAGAACCATTAAAAAAGTGAAGGACAGTTTTAACACGAAAACCAAGAACATGCAATGTAACTCATGATACAAGGTATATTTAATTATTTCCTTGTTGTTTTTTGTTGTTGCTTTCAGAAATGTAGAATAAAAAAGGCTATTTACAAGCTTGCAAGTTTGTTTTTAACAATAATTCATCTTGTAAACTATATAATTGATAATGTTTGACACTTCACTGTCTTTTTTTTAAAAGTGCTTGACAGATTTAAATTCAAAGTAATTAAACATAGTATATAAATAAACAAAATTACCTCAGCAGTAAAAAGAAGTAACGTCTCTGTAGGTTGACTAAATGTGGCTTGAATCTAGGTGCAAT
>WLWI01003815.1_pt1 | contig 12885 bp, 5 predicted proteins | sample 6701501 | NCBI WGS metagenome assembly WLWI01 (sample SAMN12718690, study PRJNA515312) | sponge metagenome | isolation source: marine sponge | host: Mycale hentscheli | place: New Zealand: South Island, Marlborough, Capsize Point | collected 2014-11-01
ACGAGACGGCGACGAGGGGGAGGGGTGGGGGGGGGGGTGGGGGGGGGGGGGGGGGGGGGGGGAAATTGCAGCATGGAAGCGGTGATAGGGATATATCAATGGTATTTCATTAGAACTGATTCAATGCATCAGGGTCACCAGACTCTTTCTCCCGAGTTGTAGTTTGGTAAAGGGTCAGGCTACTTGAGACTATAACCCAGCTATAGAGCAGCTGTACTAACAAAATGACCTATAATTATATATGTTGATTGCTTAAGATGAAATATTTGGGTCAACAGTTATAGTAGCCATTTTAAAGATACCTCAAAATGTATTGGAAGTTGCTTACTTCGGATAACTATTGTTATAATAAACCATTTCGTCCCAGTACAAGTCTATACAGGTGTTACTTTGTTACTGTCGTCTTTATTTCATATCAGCTTTTGTTGTAAATGAATGCCAAAACAACAACAACAAAGGTTTAATCATGAAATATAAGACAACTATTATTGTTCTATTTTAATGTCAGGTTTTTCAGCTAGTTCTTTATCAACTTCTGCCTTGCTGCCTGATTCGTGTGACTCAATTTGAGACTTTTCTGCCATTTTGCTTGATTTGTGTGATGTACTTACTCGTTTTGCAGTGTCTGTTTCTAGTACTTTTCTTGTTTGCTGTGGCGTTGTCTTGGGAGATTTAATTCCTCCACTTGATTCATAGGATTTCTTTTCGCGTTCTTGTTCTATTGCATCCTCTATAATAGTCATCAATATTAGATGTACATTCAATGTAGTTTAAACTTTACACTAGCTACAACTTCAAGAAGCTGTATAATTGCCAGCCAATAGCTAGCTATATTAAAATTTTCCTTGTTCTTTTTTTGTATCATACTCCTGCAAACTGTCTTCCTTTTTCAAGATAGATGAACACTTCTATTCTTACATACATAATATTATGTTTTTAACAATCATTCTTTGTGAAAACATGCTTTTTATGATTTGTTCATGGTTATGAATGTAATTCACCTGAACAAACACAATAGTTATTCTGAGATGAAGCACCTATTCATCCCTTCCCTGGTATGAAAATGCTCAGTGTAACTCTATAGTGTAAGTGTATATATATACACTATTTCAGCATTCCAAATTGTACTGATCTAAATCAATCACAACTCAAAAATTCTGTGTGAAGTCCTTTGGCTATTACAACCCATTACATAATTATAAACATGTACTTTTGTACCTTACTAATAACTTACCGTATTGTACATTGCTTTGAGCAAGACTGTCACCCTTTATACTTTGACTTGATAAATTCTAAGCAACAATGAATCAATTTAGTAATTACATAGCATACAATTCCATGTTAGATATCTTCACAATGTTATCTTTAGATACGTGACCCATCTCACATTATCACATAGTGTTATCTCATGGCTGTATTGTAAGCTCATTACCCTAGTAGTTATAGCAACTGGGTGAGGCTTACCAGTTTTCAAGGTTTTTACAGTTACCTTACTCAGGCGGAGCAATACCCAACCAGGTTGGAGCAGCTGCTAAAGTATCAGCTAGGGGTGTGGGGAGCCTCTAGAGAGTTTTATGGCCAACCTTACAGCAAGAGTTACCTACAAACTACTTCAGTGAAGATATCTAGCATGGAATAAACCACTTATTATACTCGTCAGAGTGATATGGCTAGATATTTCACTCTCAGGCTTTATTTTCACTTTGCCTCTGGCTCATGAAAATATATTAGCCTGTTCATGAAAATATTTTGCCATATCACACTCTGACTCATGTAATAAGTACTATATATGTGACCATCTACGGGAAACCGGGCACAACGCGGTGTGCGTAAATATCGAGAAAAGATTGATCGATTTACTAAAAATGTATTGTTTCAAGCCGACGGAAGGGAACGGTTAGGTCTATTACAGTGGGAACGACTTAAGTAATGATGATAAAACTTGGAGAGCTCAATATCTGGACGCCGACAACTCTGTAAGTGCAAAAAAAATTTTTTCGAAGGGTGCCGCGTTGTGCCAGGTTTTCCTGTAGACGGTCACACATATATATATATATATATATAGTACTTACTACATGATTCAGAGTATGACATGGCGAAATATTTCACACGAGCAGGCTATTTAATTTTTTAGAGCCAGAGGTGAGTGAAAATATAGCGTGAGAGTGAAATATCTTGCCACGTCACTCTGGTAGAGTATAATTAGTGATTTATTCTATGCTAGATAATTTCACTGCTGTAGTTTGTGAGGGTTAGTAACTCATGATTTAGCTGCTTACTATAACATGGTTGGGTAGGCCACGCTAGACGAAGGTAGCTGTAAAATTCAGAAAGCTGGTAAGCCAGGCGGATTAGGGTAATGAGTTGATACAATACAGAGTGAGATAACACCAGTTCACATGGGGTCATATATGTAAACATAACATTGTGAAGATATTTTGCTTGGAATAAACATATATGTGACCGTCTACAGGAAAACCGGGCACAACGTGGCGTGTGTAAATATCGAGAAAAGATCGATCGATTTCTTAAAAATGTATTGTTTCAAGCCGACGGAAGGGAACGGTTAGGTCTATTATAGTGGGAACGACTTAAGCTATGACGATAAAACTTGGAGAGCTCAATATCTGGACGCCGACAACTCTGTAAGTGTAAAAAAAAAAATTCGAAGGGTGCCGCGTTGTGCCCGGTTTTCCTGTAGACGGTCACATATATATATACACAGTACATATATAAATATAATCCAATCCAAACATACACAACCTAAGTCATTTTCTAGTGCAGCATCTTCTAATAATTAAAAAAAAAAACATCGTGAAGATATTTTGCTTGGAATAAACATCTATACAAACAGTACATATATAAATTAATCCACTCCAAACATACACAACCCAAGTCATTTTCTAGTGCAGCATCTTCTAATAATTAATAGCTAGTTAAGCTATTTCAATAATCTGTTGTTGTCGTTTTGATAATTAAAAAAAAAAAAAATTCTGCAACTGTATTAACAATTATGACCTATATTATATATGTCGTTTGCTTAAATTAAGAGAAAAGATTTTGGTCAACAGTTACAGCTGCCATTTTAAAGATATCTCAAAACTCATTGGACAGTTGGGATAACTATTGCTTGCGTAATAAACCATTCCATCCCAGTACAAGTCTATACGGATGTTACTTTGTTACCGTCGTCTTTATTCCCTTTCAGCTTTTGTCGCATACAAATGAAAACGAATGCCACAACAACAACAACGATTTAATCATAAAACAACCAAACAAGATACTATTATTGTTCTATTTTAATGTCAGGTTTTTCAGCCAGTTCTTTACCAAATTCTGCCCTGCTAACCGGTTCGTGTGACTCAATTTGAGACTTTTCTGCCATTTTGCTTGATTTGTGTGATGTACTTACTCGTTTTGCAGTGTCTGTTTCTCGTACTTTTCTTGTTTGCTGTGGTGTTGTCTTGGGAGATTCAATTCTTCCACTTGATCCACAGGATTTCTTTTCGCCTTCTTGTTCTATTGCATCCTCTATAATAGTAATCAATATTAGATGTTACTTTCAAATGATAAACTTTACACTAGCTACACCTTCAAGAAACTATATTGCCAGCCAATAGCTAGTTATATTAAAATTTTCTTATTTTTTTTGTTTTTGTATCATTTCTGCAAACTGCCTTCTGTTTTTCATGATAGATGAACACTTCTATTCTTACTTATATGTTTTTTAACAATTATTCTTTGTGAAAACATGCTTTTTATGATTTGTTCATGGTTATGAATGTAGCTAATTCACCTGAACAAACACAATAGTTCTTCTGAGATGAAGTGCCTATTCATCCCTTCCCTGGTATGAAAATACTCACTGTAACTCTAAGATATTGTACTGATCTAAATCAAACAGAACTATCAAAAATTCTATGTGAAGTCCTTTGGCTATTACAACCTGCTGCTATGTAATAATAAAAAAGTTTTTTGTACCTTATCAATAACTTACCATATTGTACATTGCTTCCACCCTTTATACTTTGACTTGATAAATTCTAAGCAACAATTAGTCAATTTAATAATTAGTCAATTAAATAATTACTAATAATTACATAATAATACTTATATATAGTACTTACTACATGAGTCAGAGTATGACATGGCAAAATATTTTGCACAAGCAGGCTATTTTATTTTCAGAGCCAGAGATGAGTGAAAATAAAGCCTGAGAGAGAAATATCTTGCCATGTCACTCTGACAGAATATAATTAGTGGTTTATTCTATGCTAGATATCTTCACTGCTGTAGTTTGTGCTAGGGTTAGTAACTCATGATTTAAAATTGGCTGTAAAAACTCTCTAGGGGCTCCCCAGACCCCCAGCTGATATTTTAGCAGCTGCTATAACATGGTTGGGTGGCCACACTAGAGTGGAAGGTAGCTTTAAAAATAGAAAGCTGTTAAGCCAGGCTGGTTAGGAATATGAGTTTGTGCAATACAGAGTGAGATACACCACTGTGCCTTCACACAGGGTTCACATATGTAAAAATAACATTGTGAAGATATCTTGCTTGGAATAAACATATAATAAACCCAGTATCTATAAATACAATAAACTTCTAACATACACAACTAAAGTCCTTTTCTAATGCAGTATCTTCTAATAATTAATAGCAGCTAAGCTATTACAATAAAAAAAAATTTGATGCTAAAAATATTTTGATTTTCAAAAACTAATGTAAATACAAGTATTAAAAAGATTACCTCTTGTCCTGTATCTGACACTCCCATGCTTTCCGGCTGTGTTTGAAGTACATTACTGGAGCTATTTCGCCTAGCTACCATTAAGGCCGTCCATCCGTCCTTGTTTTCTGACTTTATCTGAGCACCATTGTCAGCCAACAACTTCACCACTTCAACATGGCCTCTGGCAATAGCAACTATCACAGAAGTTGACCCATCATTGTTATACAGGTCTAAGTCGGCCTTGTGTTTTAACAATATTTTAACTACTTCAACATGACCATTTTCACTCGCCATCATGAGGGCATGCCATCCATTTTTGTCTTGCAGATTCACCTCAGCCCCACTTGCCACTAATATTTGGACTATTTCTGTGTGACCATTGAGACTTGCAATCATTACCGCTGACAACCCGTCATCGTCTTGCTGATTTGGCCTAGCCCCATTCTCTAGTAGTATTTCAACCACTTTCGCATGTGCCTCCTGACTGGCTATCATTAAAGAAGACCACCCATCTTTCGTTTTCAATTCCACCTGAGCTCTGTGTTTGAGGAGGATTCTAGCCAGTTCAACGTGACCAATCTGACTAGCTACTACCAAAGCTGATGACCCATCTGCTCCTTGCAGATTTACCTGTGCCCCGCTATCTATCAATAATTTTGCCACATCGACGTGACCGTTTTGACAAGCAATGATTAGAGGAGACCACCACCCCTGATTGCTTTGAAGGTTCACTTGTGCTCTTCCATACTGTAGCAGTAGCTTAGCTACTTCAGCATGACCATAACGGCTAGCCATCATAAGAGCAGATAGACCATCCTCCTCTTGCAAATCAACAATAGCTCCATTTTCTAATAATAATTTAGACACTTCAACATAGCCATTCTGACTAGCTATATGTAGAGCTGATAGGCAGCCATCAGTGCTCTGAAGATCCGCTTGAGCCCCATTCTGTATCAATATTTTAGCCACTTCAGTCTGCTGGTTTTGACAGGCTATCATTAAAGCCGATAATCCATTGTTCTCTTTCTGATTAATTTGAGCACTGCATTCAAGCAGCAATTTAACTACATCAATATGGCCATTTTGACTAGCTAACATTAACGCTGACCAGCCGTCTTCCTCCTGCATATCTACATTAGCTCCACAATGCACCAGTAATTGAACTATGCTGGCATGCCCACTTTGACTAGCAATCATTATGGCTGAGGACCCGTCTTGTTTGTGTAGATCAACTTGAGGAACACATTTCAGAAGAATCTGGGTTACTTCAGCGTGACCGTTCTGAGCAGCCATCATCAGAGCGGACCACTTGTTGTAGTTTTGCTGATCCACGTTAGCTTCATACTTGAGCAGCATTTCAACCACTCCCACATGACCATCCTGACTAGCTATCATAATAGCCGTGGACCCATCTTCTTCCTGAAAATCTACATTAGCACCACTTTCTAGCAATATCCTCACCGATTCTAAATGATTATTGTGGCAAGCTATGATCAGGGCAGTTGACTCTGTACCTTCTGGAAAATCCACATTCGCACCATTTCTGATCAACATCTTGATTACTTCCACGTGACCATTCTGACTGGCTATCATAAGAGCAGAAAATCCTGCCTTGTTTAGCAAATTAACTTGAGCTCCATTCTCGAGCAATATTTTAACAATTTCTGCTTGTCCATCCTCACTTGCTGCCATTAGAGCAGATGATCCGTCTGTTGCCAGCAAATCTACTACTGCTTCATTCTCCAGTAGAATTTTAACCACTTCCCAGTGGCCATTTTGACTAGCTATCATTAAGGCAGACCAACCATCCTCTTCGTTCTGATAATCCACCAAAACCCCCTCCCCTAATAGCATTTTAACTTCTTCGCTATCACCCCTACTGCTAGCACCGAAAAGAGCAGCGCCTGTATTCTGCGACCCTTCACTCACTGACCTACCGCTGTCTCTCTTAGAATCCATCGCTTAATATAAGGTATCACCACTCGCAACTCAGATTTGATTTCCAGTTATTAGGGCACGCCTATGTAGTTGGCACGAATCGTCGCAGCTACTATGTTGTTGACCACGTCAGTCGTTTCTGCGACGATTCGTACCAACTACATAGGCGTGCCCTTATAACTTCCTGGTTTGTTTTGTTGGTTTGAGTGGTTTGAGAGGGAGGAAATTGAAATAGGTGTAGGTGGCACATCGCAGTGGATTGATCACCTACGGGGAGTAGTTTTATACAGCTCTTGTAGCAAATTTAATAACTAGCGGAGCTATAGTTTTTACCGGTCTTTGAAGAAAACAACAGCAAAAATCCACAAAAGCAAAGACCACATTACAACATCAAAAGTAATACAATATTCCACCACAATGATACTTGAATTGCGTGAATTTTGTCAAAAAATAAAACATTTTAGCATTAGAGTTGTCTCAAGAAGCTAAGAAAGGAATTGGAGAGCTGGAAAAAAGTATCATAATATAACATCTCAGTGGAGAATGATCAATTCTAGCTACATCCTTTATAATCACTGCTACAAGGCGTGAACACTCTGTGCTGTATTACACTCGCTAACTTAGACATTACACAATCATTTCTCAAACAAAAACAATTTCATATACCTAATCAGATGTTGAAAGGTTGAGCTATTTTTCGTCTGCATGTATAGTAATGATCACATAAAATGCATAAAACAATCTTCACAGATTTGTTTGTCAAGCAGTCCTTTATAACTTACTACCAAAGCAAGTATTGGTGCGTGTAGATTGCCATAATTAAACACTTGTTGATATCGACTATGTAGATGAAGCAAAATAAGTTAATATAAGATGGGATATTTTGTTCTCGAAATAAGGAAATAATTGATTTATAATTGTGTGTATATGTATATAAATATATTATATAGTATATAAATTATGCTTCTACATAGTATTATATTTTCTAAGTTACATGACACAAAGTATAAGTACAATAATAGCCAGTAGCTAGCAGTAAATGTGCTTACAATTTCAAATATGTAAAGAGTGACAGTTTTTTTATTAGTTTATTGTTTTAATGGCTTATAAATGGCAGGTCATGGATCATTAACATATTCATACGACTCCTCCAGTTGATCAGATGAGGAGACCCTTTCATAGTCTTCCCTGGCCAGTTCATCTGGTACAGTATTGACTTTGACAGAAGCATAAGCTTCATTAGACTCCAAAATAATTCCACTTTCAGCATATTTTAGCTGTAAGAAATCATCCACATACATAAAGTCATCACTTGAGCTCTCTTCTTCTGCACTCTGCCTGTCATTTTCAACTTTGAATTTGTCTGCTTTTATACAACTTTGAGAAGCTTGTGATGTTGGGTTTAATTCCTCAACTTCTTTTCTGCTACTAGTGATTGGTGAAGTTTCTTGATCACTTCCAATTGGTGACATTGGCTCACACTCATTGTTATTGACAGGAAATGGAGAGCGATTGGGTAGTTTCGGTAACGGTGATATCGATCGAGATTCAACTAGTGGAAAGTTCCTTTCTGGCTTCTCGTGAGCTTCTAATTTGCTTACTTGCCTCACATCACTGGATGCTTTTGACGTGACAATTTGAATAGGAGGATCTTCATAATCATGGTTTTCAATGACTACAGATATTGTCTCTGACATTGGATAAGATTTGTCATCCTCTGCCTGTAAGTTCTCAATAATGCTGCTTCCTTTTACTTGAACAAACCCAAGTGAAACTTTCTTCCTTTTGTTAACATTTCTAGGAGCTGACTTTTCTGTAGAATGAAAACGATTCTTCTTTTGTCTTGCTGTACTTTTCTTGAGCTTTAACTTGTTCATTATACTTGAATGAAAGCTCTGTGGAAAACTTTTGTGAAGAGGCTGTGGCTTGTCCAATTCTTCACCTTGGTCGCTATTCTCATCGCTGCTGTAGTCATTTTCGTAAACACCTGATTTTTCCAAATTGTCGATTTTCGGTCGAGGGGAATCAACTGCCTGCAAAGTTTGTGTCGTTTGTTTTTCTTTTGTTTCACGGTGTTTAGTTTTTAGGAAGTACAAAGACCCATTAATCAGTGTAAGTCTCGTGTGAAGTCTGGATCTTTTCTTTCTTCCCTGTTCCGGTGCTTGAGGTCTGTTCTCTCTCCTACTTTCCTTATCTATGATGTACTTGCTGTGAAGCCGGGACTTAAAGTTCTTCAGGGACTCTATTGCTACTCTTCTGCTGAAGAACAACACTGTGACCAAGATGATGACAATGACTACTAGAATCACAACAAACACCGTGAAGAATGCGACTAGGGCAGTTGTAGTTGAAGTCAGAGGTGAATTTTGAACTGCAGTAGATAAGATAATGTGTTAAATCGTAATTATAATTGTGTATAATAAGTTCAAAATTAATGCAGATAGGACAATTATATTACTTATGGTGTTTGTTATATTTAGTAATTGATACATAACATTACATGATTTCTGATAATTTATAAGTTTTATTCCATGTGTCATGTGGGCAACATAATAATCAATGTAATAACACTAACATTCTATCATACCTATTATATCACAATTGTCTCCAGTAGTATTGCTAGAGCAACTCTTTCGTACACTGAGATCCAATAACAGGCCTTCTGACTCTGGAGCAATGTATCTTCGACGTTCACTAAAATCTGCTGTTACAGTAAGGTCACTTAAAGGGAAGGAAAATGTGTAGTACTCAGACTCATTTCTGTTCAGTAAGATGAATTTGATGTACCGATTCTAGATCAATCATAATTACAGTAAAAAATTGTAAAAATAATAATAGCTGTGTTATTAAATACTGGTACTTCTGTATATTAGCAGGTGAGCTATAAATCTAAACAGGAAGGATCTTATACAATTATTAGTGGTTTTATTTGCAATGTACAATATTTTAAAGTAGTGTGTGAACCAATGGCGAGATTTCTATCCACAAATGAACACTTGTCTTATTATTCGACTTTTCATGTTTTCTCAATACTTTATTTGAGGCTTTCAAAGTGCAGAATAGCTGTCCAATTTCAATTAAACACTACTAGAGATGTGTCCGGCTGGTTTTTTCCCATAACAGACCTGGAAAGAAGGCTTTTAATTAAAGGATGACCCAAATTAAGACCATACTACTATGTAGAAGAGTCTGTGAATGAACATCATAATAGAGCCGACTGTGAAAACTAAAAGTGTTATACTTAGTTTACATTGCTTTCATTCCATCCAATTTATTATGACATCTCTACCTCACTGACTGAGTACTTTTTAATAATTCCTCGTTACTCCAGTTACGCTACAGCTGCTGATACGGAGTATTAAAATTCAGGAGACTAAGAAAGCCAGACTCGAAGGGACAATATTGTACAGAAGATATCTAGGAGGCATACAAAATTACACCAATGGTCTGTCCTGACTGATAAGCTTAATTTGTAAAATGAAAAGAATGAAGCTACTTCTATTATTGTGATTGTATGATTGACCCATTAGTAATAATTCAATTTATCACATGTCTAATACAGACAAACAGAACATTTTGATCAAGCCAGTGCAATTAAATATAAGCTAACGATTATCCTGATTCAAACTAACCTCAAATCCTTGCTGTGAGTAAATTATCTCCACTGGATTTGTTCTATTCAAGTTCTCACTGAATCCGATGTTAAATTGCCTCACACACGAGCATGGAGTCATTAGGCCTGTGGCATTAGCTACTAGTGACAGATTGACACTCCTGACAATATGAATGTCCTCAAGAATCAATTCAGCATCACATATATTCCTTGGAACTTCTATGTTGTATAAAAAGACTGTCAATTTGTACGTGCCACAGCTTGCCAAAGGCTACAATAAAAAATTAAAATATGAATTTTCTGATTATCATCATAACATATTGAGCTAGGAGAGAGCTATTATTAAGGAAATCATAATCATGGTTAGTAAGAGAAAGAAGTTTGGTAGAGGAAAGGCTATAATTGCTAGCCATATTTACACTTACAAACATACACTTACAAACAGGAGAGGAATCAATAGAACTAAAACTGAGCCCTTCATCGTAATAGCGCTTCAATCTTCAAATGCAGTAGGTTCGCTCCCTCGCTCTACTATAAAGAATACGCCCGTACCTAAAGGGGCGTGGTGGAGAAAAAAAAATCCTCGTGGGGCGCTGCTGAATACGAAGAAAAAAATATGCTAGCTAGCTATCAGTAAAATATCAATAGCTAACAAAACAATTATAATAATAATAAAAAAAAAAGAAAAAAAGAATAAAACATCAACAGCTAAGGCAGTTTAAAACTTTCTTCAGGCCTATTCCTTCAGGCATTCAGTTTTTGCTATGTATACCACTTAAATAACCATTCAACCAGATAGTTTGGGCAGGAATTGTATCAAATAGTGTACTTAAAAATAACTGATGATGTACTTTACCAGAACATAAAAACTAGCCTAGGGCTAGATGGTGCCCTGGGGTGCTAGCTAACAGTTGCTGGCAGGAATACCTAAACTAGGAGGCTAACAAACATGTATGTATCATAAACAAGGATAAATTTCCCTTTCTTAAAATTTTCAACAGCAATCAGTATAATAATTATAGATATTCTTATGTTAATTAAATTAGTGTCTCCAGTAAATTTTCCTCTGGGGTGTCACTCAATCAACGAAAAGACACTATCTTACTTGTACAATGTGTACATTAAATAATGCATACATTTATCAGTTAATTTAGTGTTATCTACAATAGTATCGCCTGACAGATCAAAGCTAAAGTTAAGCTTATGAGTGTTCTGGGTGGGACGCTGGCTAGATGGAACACTAAGAGAGATACTGAGCTATGTGCACATAAGTAATGACCAATAATGTCCTGATGAAAGGTCAGCTGGATAGGTAACTGATCCACTAGCACATGATATCACACAGGCTGAATGATGGTCAAGCCTAGTACGATCCATTTATCATCACACTGCATCCCAAGAATGTAGCTACTTAATTACACTAACATGCATCAGGAATGATAGTCTAAGTGTAATTATCCACCTTATTAAGTATGAATTCTTTCTTTATTCATTTCTCGTTACATCTAATTTACTTCTCGGTTCATCTAATTCATTTCTCGGTACATCTAATCCATTGTAATATTAGCCTACTAAAAAATTGGGAACATAGACGTAGCTATAGTTCCAGGAAATTCTCCAAGTCACTAGCATAAAATATACATAGCTGTACATTACTGAAGCACTCAGTTGACTGACAAGGTGTAACTGCTTAAAATGAATGAACTTAACCTCATTTTCCTCTTCACTGATTTAATTTTGTCTTGCATAAGTATGGTGCTGTTGCTTTTTTAAAACTCGATTACATTTCTATTTCTAGCTTTTATGACCGCTCAACTTGTGGCAATTACATTTTAATATGTTAAATGAAACTTATGCAATAACTCTTAGCTTTTGAGGGCAAGATTTGGCACTGAACCTAATAGCTAAGTGTCAGTAGCTAGTTCAATTCTATTGCCACTAAGTAGAGCTATATAAATAATTTTATCTAAACAAATAATTAAATTGACCAATAAGAGTTTTTAACTTGCTATTATAGTCTACATATAAATTTATACATCTATTTAGGCTGTGAAGGGGGTGCAGAGGGAGACAGTTTCCCACCAGACCCCAGTAGAGAAAAGTTGCTGCATACGGCTCTTCCAATATCATCAACAATACACAAGACTACTGCAGAGCAATACATCTGCCCTAATAAAAATCCATTATGCATGTGACACTGATGATTTACTTCAATGAATCAGTTCATGAGAATAGTAGATTGGACTTCACATGAGGTTGATTACATGTATTATTGGCTAGCGAGACAGTATTAGGGGTGGATAATGCAAAATCGGGTATATGTTATATATAATGTATGTATGTGGGATGGTACGTATGCCCTTTAAACGCGCGCGCGAAACATTTTTCTCCAAAAAAACCACGGCTTTTTAGGCTTGACCCCAGTTTATTCTGAAACTACAGCATTAAGCAAGCCTTACTTTATACTTAAGCTCTAAAGTGTGAGAAAATTCCTGCGAAAATGCTTGCTTTTCAAGAAACAAAAAGTTGATTCGACCGGTTACTATGGCATTGAAGACCCTTTTCCAGACTTAATTTCAAAACTTCGCCGTTTTATGGGGGA
>WLWI01003819.1_pt1 | contig 12884 bp, 9 predicted proteins | sample 6701501 | NCBI WGS metagenome assembly WLWI01 (sample SAMN12718690, study PRJNA515312) | sponge metagenome | isolation source: marine sponge | host: Mycale hentscheli | place: New Zealand: South Island, Marlborough, Capsize Point | collected 2014-11-01
GCCGTTCAGAGGTCGTTTCAGTTTATCCGATGGCTCAGGGACTCTTTGCTTGTCAAGACTCCCTGGAGGCAGGCGGTAGAGGCTCTGAGGCCCCTTATGACCGCATATTTGTCATGAAAAAACAAACCCCGTTGGTCAAGAACATTAAGAATTTTATTAGCCTGATTAATTCATGCGATTCGTCGCGAGAGCGCTTAACTTGCTTATAATAAATTGATTAGAGAAATTTTCACGGCGAAAGTGAATTTTCATTCACTGAGATGTGTTGTGAGCTAATCGGCTTATTTGAGCAGAGATTAGGGCTCGCAGCAAAATACTGGTGAATTATTCAGGTTAGTGATTTCATATCACAATTAGTCCGTTTTCCCGATGAACTCCATGCCGATAAAGCCTGGATCGCTTCATTTCAGCGCTTGATCGCTGAAATGGAAATCCCAGTAGAGTTATTATACGTTGATTCCATATATAGAAATAAATTAAACTAGATTGAAAATTACATCGGATTATTGTATCATGGAGGTGTTATATTATTTATATCATATGCTGTAGAGACTGAATTGCATTAAGAATAAGAATGTAAATTTCCATGTGAAAAGATTAAGTTTGCTGGAATCACCTTCAGTTTGGGGCTCATTAACCAACGTTTCACCCTTTCCTCATCCATGCATTATATGATCCAGAATCTATTTTATCGAACGCTATGTTTATTTAATCAACACTATTTTAGGACTTTAATATGACTATGAATCTAAAAATCAAATTATTTATGTTTTGCGTCATAAACTTTTGGCTGATTGCAACAGGGTTAAATGCCGCTGATCGCATTTCATTGTTGAATAATGCAGAAAGAGGTGGGTGGCGATTTTTTGGCTTTGGGGTGCTTGATTCGGAATTGGACAAAAATAATGACGAAATCATCGTTGATGTAGACTGGAATAGCTCAAATTGGGGAATCGGCGGCATGTACGAGCTAGCCCAACCCATTGATGGTCGAAATATTAAAGAAATTAGAATCAAGGTAAAAACGACTCATGGAACGGAAACAAAGTTTTTTGGTGGATTTGCAACCAAAGATGACGCCAATCTCTCCGTTGATAGCAATATGGCCTTTGAAATTATTGATCAGTGGCAAATAATTTCGCTGCCAATTTCTCATATGAGACCAACTAAACCATCGAAACATTCCCCAAATTTTTCCGATGAAGATTGGAATAAAATTCAAATTGTAAAAATTTTATTTATGAAACCGGAATCCATAGCTAAGAAACATGAAAAAATATACATAAAAGATCCGGAAATCATTGTTATAAAACCCGTCGAATATTCTCAAAAAATTCAAAAAGCAGCGCCGGAACGATTACCGGACAAAGTTGATTCTCAAGTTGGTTTTAATGAAAAATCAAAGCCAAAGCGGATTGTGCGAGAAAGCCAAGCGCCGAAAAAAATTGTTGCACCACTGGATAAGTCAATTTCAAGTTTCTCCAAAAAGGATACTAACATCAAGGCTAAGATTGGAGATTACGAAAACACGGGCAAAATCAGGCGAAATATAAAACAATTGGAACGCATTATAGAAAAAAATGAAGCCGAGTCAGCTCATTATAATGATAAGCTTCTGAATCCATTGAATGAAATAAATAGTAAAATAGATAAATCCAGGAATTCAACAGATCATGGAGATCGAAGATCTATTAATCGAAAAATCATATCACTGGATAAAAAATCTGATGCCCTGTCCCAAAAAATTACCCAAATAAGAAAGTTACTTTATGAAAATAAGCAACAACTGGCCGGGGGAAGACAAAAATTGGGTTTATCTGGTGATGATCTGGATCATCGAAATACAAATGCAAAGCGTTTAATTTCTTCATCCGATCCATTAAAACGTCGGTTAATCATGAAACGAACACATACCCCATCAAGAAACAGACAAAACGGTGAAAATGAATTTAATAATCTTTATCAGGAAACATTATCTTCAGGTGAAATTCTGTATAACAAAACGATGCAGCTGGCAGAAAAGCAGCGCAAAATAGCAAATCCCCCTCGTGATATTTCAAATCTTTTGTTAAAAGGAGCTGGTGATTGCCGGGATAAAGGGGAACATAAATATGCACTAAAATTATTCAAAGATGCAATTGCTGAAGATCCGGTAAATGCGCACGCCTATAGGATTTACGGCGACTTTTTAATGGGGTACCGCGGTCAATATGAGAAAGCTGCAACGCAGTATACCCGGGCATCGAAGTTGCTTGAGGAATCTCCTGACTCATATGATGATAAATTCAAGAAGAGCCTTGCCCGATCAATCAAAATACATCATCGCGATGGTAAAGATGGTCTGCCTATTCTTACAACGAAAAAATTCTCAGTTTACCTGGACGGTGCGATATCTTATAACGAGCCATCCATGAATTCTGAAGAACCGTTAGCAATGTTTGAACACCAGTTGTCAGCAAATAATCAGATTGATATTAGAAATGATAATATTCTGAACGATCCAAGTCCCGCATTAAGTACAGCCGCCAAAAATGGGCGGATTGCGGAAAATAATAAACTGCGGAACTTAATCCCTACCCAACTCGCACGACGTCGTGAAGAAGTCGAATATGAAAGTAAGGTTTTACTTCGATTCAAGAACGATAAATTGCCTTATTTCCGATTTAAATGGAGTCAAAAAGACATAAACACGATCAATGTAAACCCCGAAAATCCGCAGCAACGGTGGGATGGAATTTTTAAAGGTGTTTCGTTGCTAGCAGGTAAAAATTATATTCTTAAAGACGATCTTGATCTAAATTTGGAGGCCGAAATATCTGATCGAGTAATCTCAACGGATGATTCAATAATAGACAATCAGGTTTCCAGAGAAGACAGTGACGTTCTTGATGTCACTGCCAAATTCCAACATTATTTTGACATCAATACAATGGCATTAACAATTGGCGGAACCTGGGCCGAGATCGGACGAATCGACGGACGGACGCCAGCCGTTCAAGATTCGTTAAATAGCCAGCGAATTGCATTAAGATATTCATTTTACAAGCCGCCTGAAGAAACAGAAAATCCAGCTCGATTTCGAGGGCGCCGTTCTGACCATTATGAGATTGGCTTTAAGCGTACCGAGCGTGCCTTCAATGAAGATCGTTTAGGCAATATTCTAGATGACAATACACAATATACTTATGAACCTCATATCAGCGCTGAATATCTGGGGATGATAAACGGTCATCTTGATTTATTAATTAGAGGTAAAATGTATCAACGCGCTTATTCGCAATCATTCAAGCAGGGAACATTTGAAGCATACGAAATCGAGTTCACCCCTAAATGGATCTTTATATATGACTTGTACGAAAACGACTTTATTTCAGGTCACGAATTTTTATCTTTAGCGCTACCCATTCAATTAACCATAGATGAACAACTTGGATCATACACTCGCATTAATACTGGATTAGAATTAGAAGACCAATGGGTTACCAAAGGCGGCATTCGCTTTCAGCCAACTCTATCCATCGACTATGCCTATTATCCTCATATACAACGGGAAGATTGGGGTGTGTTTGCTAAATGCGCTCTTAGATATTAAAAATATTAACCATAGATCGCTATTTCTACCTTGAAAACCGGTAAAAAGTTTCTTCCTATTTCATTTGCAACAGTGGCGCTTGCCGTTATGTCTGTAAACCACATGACAGCTGACAACCCATCCAGAAATAATTCCGTTCCAAATATTTTATCGGTATGGAACTTTGACAACGGCATTGTCACCGATCAAAATGGATTCTACAACCATTTCAAAGCCGATTCCTCAACCGTTGATCTTTATCTTACAAACAAGATATTCCGCGGAAAAGGCGGACGGTCAATGAAAAATTGTATATGACAAACAAAATGATGGTTTTTGCGGGGTATGGTTTCATTTATTTGATGATGAAAATAAAGCGCTAAAAGATAAATATTTGAAGGTTTCAAAGCATCGTTATTTATCGTTCTGGGTAAAAGGGAAACGTGGGGATGAAAATTTTTCTATCCAAATGGCTGATCCCATATGGTTGCAACGGGAAGATTCAAAAAGCGCCGGATACGCGACCGATTGTTTACCCGAGGGCATATCAACAGAGTGGCAGGAAATCGTTGTTCCCTACAACGCATTCAATCTAGACACTGCTCAGGCTTCATGTTTTGTGTTAAACTTTTCGATGCCGGGACAGGGAACGGTCTATATTGATGACATTAATTTCAAATCTTCGCGTGATACACCTGTTCCAATTTCCACATCTATTAACAAAAATAGAACTCGCCGAAAATCACTGGCTAAAGCCATGTGGGTATGGGATGTACACACCCTCTTAAAAAATGATCATTATCAAAACGAGTTTTTTAATTTTTGTCAATCCGTTGCGGTCACCGAATTATTTTTACAAATTCCCTATAAATTTGAGAATGATTTAACAAAAGATGTTAAATGTGTTATTCAGCAGCCGACCAAACTACGCTCATTTTTGAAACGCACGTCGTCAAAAAAGATATTGGTTCACGCATTGGACGGCTATCCCGAATTTGTGCTTCGCAATCATCATCCCAGAGTATTGGCTCAGGTTCAGGCGCTTATTGATTTTAATAAAATCTCTGCAAAAAATGAAGTATTCTACGGCATTCATTTAGATAACGAACCCTATCAACTGCTGGGTTTTGAAGGTCCGGCTTCACAATCAATATTGAAGCAATACCTTGAACTCAACGAAAAAGTCATGACGCTTCTGAAAAAAGAGAATAGCAATATGGTGTACGGCGTCGATATTCCCTTTTGGTTTGACGAAAGTTTTGAGGAAGACGGGACAGCTACTTATCAACTAAAATTTAATGGGAAAATACAAGATGCGGCGAAACATATTATCGATATTGTTGATAACGTCGGCATTATGGACTATCGCAACTTTGCCGGCGGTGCAGATGGTATTATAAGACATGGAGTAGGTGAACTCGACTATGCCGAAAAAGTGGGCAAACAAATCTATATCGGCGTTGAAACATTCAAGTACAAGCCAACGACTGTCAGTTTTGTATTTGCAGACAGCGATAAAGAATCAAAAATGCCAGTAACCAGTCGATTTGAAAATTTCCCCATACGTGTGCTCAAAGCCGATGGTTTAAAATTAGTCGGTTTAGCAAAACCGTTGGAGTTGGAGAATAGTGATAAATTTGATGCCGCGTTAATTAAAATTCATGAACAATTTGGTCTCCAACCAGCTAATCTATTCAAAAACAAAGAAAAAAATAGATCTGCAATTTTTAAAGTGATTAACGCTGACGGTCGATACGAAGGTGTTGATTTTTTTAATTTATTCGAATCAGAAAATCAGGAACCGTACCCCATAGGGTTCGACACTACTGAAATAATGTTGGAGAAAATAACATTTGCCGGTCGGTCCATTGAGCATTTAGACGAGGTGTTCAACGAAGCGGCCTATACGTTTGCAGATTACCAATATTTTCGTGGATTTGCGATTCACTATTATAAAACATATAAATCAATGTCCGGCACGTTCTCCAAGTAATAAATACGATTTACGACTATAATTAGCTTCTAGTAAAAGTATGTTCAAGCGGAGTTTTGAGCGTAAGATGCGTCTCTCATCAGAATACCACCGAAAAGATGTTTGCCAGAAGCTCAAAAGTTATAGAAATATTAAAATCTGATGCCGAGCTTATCAGATCATAGCGACGCAAAACTGTGCAATGCCTATTGCGGCCCCACCTTCGACCAACGCAGCGCCCCAGTTTTGATCCTGACTGATTTCTTCATCAAGCAAATGTCCCGGCAATATGGTTTTATCAATAAGATAACGACCTGCCAATAATACAGCGACACTTATTGCAAACCATATCAACAGCCCGATGATCGAGTCAAATTTTATGATATAACCCGACAGCAAAATACCGATCGCAATTAGACTTAAGCCAAAACTAACGCCTGCAGCAATATTATCTTGCTCAATTTCTTTATGAAGATCATAACGGCTTATCCCCTGATATAATTTGCCAAATATTATAAATGCAACCTGACCAGCGAGAAAATATAACAGTGTTAATGCAACAGCAATCAACAAACTGACATCATTTTCACCAGTTAGCGCTGCTCTTATAATCAGCCCGGTTCCAACAAATGTACCAAATTCAACTGCTCCGGTTCCGATATTTCGATCCGTTACCAGTTCTTTGCTGTTACAAAATTTATTTAACAAAATTTTGTCATTAATAACTCGGCCAAACTGAAGTAAAATGATTCCCAGCACACTCCAGATACCGGTATTTAACAAATCCCAAAATAAGTCTCTTTTTTCATTATCTGAAGGTGTAATGGCAGAATCCCCGGACAATATTCCTGACGTAATGATAGTCAGCGCCAATATATATCCGGCAAAGGATACAGCAACAGCCTTATTATCTATCCCAACCAGCTGCTCATTTAGGTTATAAGGAGTGCACAAATCATGAACCTTTTTACCTACAAACAAAACAATAAGCATTGCGAATACATATAGGGAAACATGCGGATCAAGCACAATTTTTGCCTGTTCCCAATCGACTAAGTTTTTGATAATATCGTCCATGTCCAGCCTATTTCCCTCCTCTAAAGCCACCACTTCGGCCAAAACTACTTGACCGTACCGACGGTCTGGATCCGCTTCTACTTCCGCGACCAAATCCACCTTTTCTTACTGATTTAGATGGATTTCGTTTTTGAAAACTTTTTTGTGATGTTGACGGATTTTTTAGCGGGGCTTTTATGCTTGATGCTGTTTTGCCTGCCTTTGGAGATTTAATATTTGATTTCATCGAACTTGTTGTTGCAGGCTTCATGCCTGCCCCCCGGGTTACGGTCCGTGTTCGATTTTGATAAGCGCTGACTCCTACGCGAGGATATGAACGATAATAAGATGGATAATATCCGTATCCCCAAGGAGATGCATAAAACGGATGAGGCCGCCACAAGTATGACCATAATAATAGTGAACCAATTGGGAAATACGAATGATAATAATGATTAGAACCATATATCTGCCGGTTTCCGCGAACTTCAACACTTGCCTGTTTATCAGAAGACTTTTCCAAATGAATCGTTGCAACTTCCTGTTCTTCACCTTTGACGGGTTCAACAGTCAACGAAAAGCCTTTTGCACTGTCGTCGCCAAATTCAGTAACCTTGATATAGTCAACATTACCGTCTTCATTCAAATCAAGGTTATTAATCCCTACGCTTTTATCATTGACTAATTTTTCAAGATCTTCGGCATCCTTCGTCTTTTTTATCAAGGCGCCCACTGCCTGCAAATCTAATCCATCAGCCGCAGCAGAAGTTGATGTGCTGACATTAACATTATAATTTTGTGTTTTTGAGGCAGGTTTAATCAAAGAAAAAATGACCACGACAACCAAGACGCCAACTAAAATTTGATAAAATTTCTCATCCATAACACACTTTACTACCCTTGTGATTCATCATCAAACAACTCTGGTATTTTATTCAAAAATTCAACGTGCTCGGCAGTATTCGAAATACCAAGAATTTCTGCAGATTTTAATGAAAAGAGATCAATATCTTCAATCCACCGTCCTTTCCCCAGCATACGAGCAACGGCGTCGCTAAAATTAACGATTGCGGGCAGTCTGTATTCTTCGGCTTTATCAGAATCAAAATCCAGATCATGATGATATCCGATCGCATAGATAAACTGCTGTTCTAAATTCCAGTGATGTGCAATAATTCCGCCAATATATTCATGCATTGGCAGTAAAACGTCGTCTAAGACCTCTTCGGATGTAATACCCGGATGAATTCGAAAAATATCTGTATGTTCACAAATGTCGCAGAGAATTGCTAATTTCCCCATATCATGGAGTAATCCGGCAAGAAACGCATCATCTTCATCTGCATCGTATTTCTTCGCCAGATAACTGGCAATAACACCCACTGCATGGGAGTGAGAAACGATGTCTTCAGTGATCTGTTCAAATGCTTTCATACTATCCGTATACATACGAGTCGCCCCGAGATACAGCAAGCACGATACCTGTTTTTCTCCCAATCTTGGCAATGCTTGTTTTAGGCTTGCAACAGGCGCCACTCCTCTAAATAAGGCTGAATTTGCCAACTTAATAAACTCACCAGTCAAATATGGGCTATGAATGATTTCTTTTTCAATTTCATCATAATCAAAATTATCTTTTTTGATTAATTCCAATGCCCGATTTATATTGGCGGGGATATCCAGTAACTTAAACTGATCTTCCCTGACACGCTGCTCAATAGCGCCGCAAATTGACTCACCGTCAATATGTTCCAATTTTTCTGGAATATCTTCTTTTTTCCTGGCGCGAGTGCACAACCAAAAATAATAATCATTCTTTTCCAGTGATGCTGAAGACGTGTCCGGCGTAGGCATAACAGGCGTTTCCGGCATTAGTGGCAATGCGTCTTTCGTCAGGTTTTCATCAATCCGTTTTTCATCTCCTTCGCCGAATAGAAAATTACCCAGCTTTGATACGAATGATTTATCTTTGTTCGATTGAGATGACATCGATCAATCCTCTATTGGTCGGTAAAAACACAATTAACTGTGTGAGTAGGCATATTTTTTAATAAGTTAGCAACATTTATCAATTTTAATACTGATTTTGCCAACCCTCAAGATAGTAATCATGGACTTTAGAATTTGTTATTGTCGTAATATCACTATAATCAGCGGCTAATTGACCATGACCAAATGACAACGAAGCATGAATGATTCCTGTCGTCAAGTAGCGAGTTGCTACCGTTAACTTATCGACCGATTGCAGCATTTCTTTAAGTTGTTCTTTGGAATATGAAGTTGATTTTGCTGCAATCCACCAACCCCATTCGCCAAACGAAGGAACATTATCATGATATGGGACAACGGACAGCCCGGTTCCGCTCATTGTCCGGCCGATACACAAGAATGCTTCTTTTGCATGAATTGGAGACGTAGATTGTTGTACAATAATTCCATGCGGTTCCAGATTATCAAGCAAATGATGGTAAAACATATTCGAATATAATTTTGCCAATTCAAGGGAATTTGGATCGGGAAAATCGATAATAATCACATCGTAAATACCTGGGATTTTTTCAACAAATTTTGCAGCATCAATATTGACAATTTTTACCGAAGCGACCTTACCTGATTTACTCAGGTTGGCATTTATCTTTTTAGAGATAATAATATCTTCTTCTCCAATTGCATTATCAATTAAATTATTATTAAGTATTTTTACCTTTGCTGATCTAAAGCTGTCATTGTTAGTCTTTCGAAAATAGGAATTCTCCCTTGCCAGACGAGTCATTTCTCTATCAATATCAACGACGGTCACCGTTTCAACATCTTTATACTTTAAGATTTCCCGGACTGCTAAACCATCTCCTCCACCCAGAACCAAAATGTGAGTAGGTTCCAGACTTATACTCATTGCCGGGTGTACAAGATTTTCATGATATATGTATTCGTCAGCGCTATTAAACTGCAAATTACCGTTTATGAAACAAGAGATATTCCCATGCGCAGATTCAGTTAGAACAATGTGCTGATATTCAGTCGTTTTCGAAAGTAAAATTCGGTCGCGATAAAGATACTGTTCAGCATGTAATGTTAGTTCCTGTGCATGGATAAATAGAAGAATCAATGAGAAAAAAGAAGAATAACAAATCCCCGACAACAAAACATAATGCGTGATCAGTTTTCGAAAATAGAATAATGCAAAGGCAGCCGTCAAAATGGTCAGCGCCCCTAAGACCACCGCCATTTCGATTGTGGTAAAATACTTTGGTAAAACGAAAACCCAGAACAGTGCACCGCAAAGTGCACCGATATAGTCCATTTTTAAAATTCCACCTATATTAAATTTTAATTCGCTTGTATACGACTCATTAATCCGGGTCAGAAGTGGAATTTCAAGCCCAATCAGCAGCCCAATTGAACTGATGAAAAAATATTGAATCAAGATGAAATAGGATTGAAATTTACCATATGCAAAAAGGATGCAGATTGGCCCTATCCCGCCGAGAATACCCAATAGTAGTTCAAAGAAAATAAATTTATCGAATAAGTCATTATCCTTAAGGTATTTTTGGATATCGGATCCGATGCCCATAAAAAACATCATGACGCCAATAATAATGGCCCACTGCCGAGCCGAATTCCCTAATAAATCAGAGGCAATTTTACTGAGGGTATATTCATAAGCCAAACCACATCCCCCCATAATAAACATGCTGCCATAAATAACATATCTTTCCTTAATTTTCATTGATCACTTTAATTTTCCGACGCCAATTTTAAGCAAAATAAATAAAATAATAAACCCGAAAACAAATGTATAGATTGAGGCGAAAAAACCAACAAAAATGTGCAATCTCGACAAAATAAAGATTAGGATGAACGAAACACTGCTTGTAATGATTAATCCGCTTAGCCTGTCAAATCTAGGTATGTCATCGAACGACATAATTTTTGAAATTGCCCATAAGGTTGCCGCCATGCTAAGAATGGGGCCGACGCATATACATATAATTAAATCAATATCCTTCAGGACATTAACATGGGCAATTAGAATGAGGTAAGCGATAATCAATGTACAGCATGTACCCGGTATGACGGCCACGTATACCGGTATGCTCAGAAATCTTGCGGCTGTTGATTTAGACACTTTTTTGAGCATCGTTCCCCCTCCCCAACTAACAAAAGGCAGTAAAATCATTAGACCGACCAAAGGTGTTTTGACGCCATGCAATTTGTCAACAATATCATAAAAACTTAATCCTTCCATGATTTCTTTCACCTATTGAGTTAGGAATAAATTATTCTGCATTATGCATAAACTATTTATTGCGAGTCAACATATCACATAATCTCAATGAGTTATACCGTCATCCGGGCTCGAAATCGTTGACGATTCCTGTGCGCGGATAAATACTCTCATTGCTAAAGTTCACGCATAATGCAGGTTAGCCTGAATAATTCATCAGTATTCTGCTGCGAGCCCTAATCTCTGCTCAAATAAGCCGATTAGCTCACAACACATCTCAGTGAATGAAAATTCACTTTCACTGTGAAATTTTCTCTAATCAATTTATTATGAGTGAGTTAAACGCTCTCGCGACGAATCGCATGAATTAATCAGGTTAGCAGTTTAAAATGGAAAATAGAAACTGTTTTAAAAGCAGTCACCATATGGCAAAATTAAAAATGGCATGAAAGATCAATGACTTACGCCGAGCTTATCGAGGTCTAATTGACAACATTCGGTCAACCGATTTTTTTGCTCTTAACCTTATGGCTTCGGGGACCTCTATTTTATGCTGAATATACTTAAGAGCATCACGAGTTTCTTCAAGTGTAATCTCATTCATATGCGGACAACGAATACTGCAAATCCGCACCATTTCTTTATCCGGGTTTTCGGCAGCGATATTGTCTCCCATACTGCACTCCGTTAATACCAGAAATCGGTGAGCATCAGTCTGATTTACAAAATTTACCATCGCCGTTGTGCTGCCTGAATAGTCGGATAGTTCAACAACGTCGGGAGGACATTCCGGATGGGCAAGAACCACCACGTCCGGGAACTGCTTTCTTGCATTAACGATGTCGCTGGTCGTAAATTTCTCGTGAACTTCACAACGTCCTCCCCATCCGATCACCTGATTATTTTTCAATGATTCATTTGCAGCGCCTGCTGTTGGGAATATGATCTTTTTCCCCGTTTCTTTTGCTACATTTCGTGCCAGATATTCATCGGGTAAGAAAATAATGGTATCTTCTGCAAACGACTCGACGACAGCCTTTGCATTACCAGAAGTACAACATACATCCACTTCAGCTTTTACATCAGCATAGGTGTTGATATAAGTTATGATTGGAACCCCTGGAAATTTCTTTTTCAGCATCCGCACATCATTGGCAGTAATGCTCTCTGCCAAGGAGCATCCGCCTTTTGCTGACGGTAGGAGCACTGTCTTGTCCGGATTTAATATTTTCGCAGTTTCAGCCATAAATCGAACACCGCAAAAAACAATAATATCCTTATCTGTCTCCGCAGCCTTTCGACTCAACTCTAACGAGTCGCCTACAAAATCAGGAACCGTATAGAACAAAGCCGGTTCCATATAATTATGTCCCAAAATGACTGCATCCTTTTCCTCTTTAAGCTTATTAATCTCCACAACAAGCTCAGATTTATACCGGAGTTCGACCTCCGGTATGATTTTGCCAAGTTTATTGACCATCATCTCATATGTTTTATCAACTGTCATAATCCATTTAATTCAGATATATTTTAATTATTTTTCAACGTCTAATCAGCGCGCGCCATCGGTCTTCGTAAGGTACCGATATGTCATTAAATGATAAAGAAGAAGTAAAATCAAAGCTGCATCAGTATTCACGACCAGCCAACAATGATATAAAATTCGACACTGCGGCGCAGACTCAAGATAAGTTCGCAATAATTTCCGACACTGCGGATTTTCAACACTATTTCTTCGATTTAGGAACCTTTATAACTCATTTATTCCCCCCGCCGTTTCGGCGTCCCGCTATGCGGGATAAACACTCTCACGACGAAACCGCATGAATTAATCAGGCTAAGATTTTTCACAATTTTAATATTTAGCCTGAAAAAATCAACTTATAAATGTAAAATCAATGTTACTGACAATACATTGAAAAAAAATGGTACGTATTCAGTGATCCACGTTGCCATTTATACTACCTTCATTCTTTCTTAAATCAAGAGTACATATCGGCTAAAGTATTCTTTAGAATTCTCTCCCGGCTTTCCACCTTAGCCATCCCTGAAAA
>WLWI01003820.1_pt1 | contig 12880 bp, 14 predicted proteins | sample 6701501 | NCBI WGS metagenome assembly WLWI01 (sample SAMN12718690, study PRJNA515312) | sponge metagenome | isolation source: marine sponge | host: Mycale hentscheli | place: New Zealand: South Island, Marlborough, Capsize Point | collected 2014-11-01
CCAACCGCTTTTATTCCGTGCTTCCCCCCCCCCCCCCCCCCCAAGAAAAAAAAAATCCTATATGAAACCTGCCCAGTGTTCAGTTTTTTTAGAGCAGGGGGTGGACAAGGCAAGACCTAAGGGGAAAAGGCATTCCAAGCTCATTCCGCACAGTTTAATAAGTGTGCGTGACTGCAAAGTTAAGGGTCACTGGTTCAAACCCACATAGAAACATTTTTTTCTTGTCAACTATAGAGCGGGGAGAGCATGATGCTTTACCCATTTGTGTAATGATGATGCTTTACCCATTTGTGTAATGATGATGCTTTACCCATTTGTGTAATGATGATGCTTTACCCATTTGTATAATGATGATGCTTTACCCATTCGTGTAATGATGATGCTTTACCAACTCAGCTCGGCTCATGAATTATTAATACACACAGTTGTCGGTCCGGTACTGACACACAATAGCGCCTACACACGTATTTCCTCTCCAATTGCACTCAATCTTGACTTACATGAACATCTTTGCCATCCCAAGGTTTAGTGCCAGCAATGGGAGGAATGTCTCCTGTTAATGCTTTAACTCCACTACGCCCAGCAAGAAGTTCTCTTACAAACTTGACTATCCCATCCTCTGAGAATGCTCCACGTTGAACGGAGTACACCTTGCGACGAAAATTGACAGCCACCAGCACCTACAACATGCAGGGTTACATAAAGGATTTTTAGGGAAAGAAAATTCCGTTATACTTTTTAATTATCTAACATATGCATAAGAAAAGAGTTATTGCCAAAGTGGGCAATTTTTCAAAACAGGATTTCTTCAAGAACAAAAAAAAAACATTATGGAGTGAAAGTCACCACGGCTCCATGGGCTTCTAGAAAAACTGAAAAGTTCAATGAAAAAATTTTCAGACATTCACACTAAGTGATATGACTTATTAATTGTTACAGCTACAACTGAGAGATTTGAAACCAGCTGCAGAACAGAACTTGGCATGACTTGAGTAGAATTGCCATAGACAAATTGAAATAGAATAATCACAGGGGTCATGCATTATTACTCACTTCATAAATTATGACATTGTACCCGATTTACACTATTAAAGTGGCACTTTGGAGGGAGTCAACTTCACTTGGGTTCCCCCTCCCCTCCCCCCTCTCTCCACCCATGAAATCCTAACATGAATATTGTCAATTCATAGCAGATACCGAATGAGTGAGCCTGGGGGAAAATTAATTTAACTCAAACCATTGGAACTTCACTTGGCTATTTTTTCTTCTTTTTGCATTAAGTTTAAAGAATGTTAAAGCTATGTTGACCTTTAACCGCCATAAGCATCATATGGTGCTCGGCGTTTGTCTGGCAATTCTCCATTTAAGTTCATAATCCATGGAGTAGGTGATTACGCTGTGTACTCGTCTAAACCCTGCAGCAGCTTGAGATGGTCAGAGATCGAGCTATTGCTGGCAACGGTAAGTCCGAATTTTTACTATTCTCTGAGTGGGGACTAATTTGTTATAACTAGCTTTAAAATTTCACTTCTTGCTGAATGTTTGTGCAGAAATAAAGCAAAGCATTCATACATTTTCAGGTTACCGAGCTGGCTGTCATAGACCCGGAGGATAAAGGTTAATAAAATATGAGACTTTCAATGTCTAAAGGTCATCTCGTGCATGCTAACTTGACAAGTTGAATACATCAACTAACACCACTCACTGGATACAGAACTCCAACTATATCCAATTTCTTCTCTAAGTCAGGATTTTGCCCTTCTTCTAACCACACCCACCTACAAGGCAAAATGATATACATACGTAGTTAACAATATTAGAGCACCAGAATGAACAAACATATTCACCCAAAAGATCTGCTCTTATAGTGCTCTGCAACATTGAGTAAGGATTGGATGTAGCCATTCCTATTAGATGCCTGGTCATCCAGAATGTTGGCTAGAAAACTTATCATGCAGATGGACCACTCAAAGCAAGTGTCCAAGACACTCTGACTGGTCAGCTGTACACATGGACACAGACATGTGGAAACACACACACACACACACACACACACACACACACACACACACACACACACACAGAGGCAAGTTTACACTCATAAGCTTCATTCTATTGTACTTGATATTAGTGTTATTTTTAGTTATGGTTACATTTTAACAGTATTTTAGTTGGTGGCTAGATGAGCAATAATCGCACTTGAGGAAAGTCTATTACAAGTCTTAGTACTACTACAAAAGCAAAAATAATTTTTGAAACAATTCAGAGCCTACTTTCCCGCTGCACTGCTACAGAAAGCCACTGAAGGAAGCCTGTGGACTTGGCCTCACTCGTTGCTGCTCTGATGCGACAACCCAACTCCTTTAGGAGACACATGGACTTGGGGCTGTTATTTGTCCTGATATATAACTTATTTAATAGTACGGCACGTAAATTGCCCATTCAAAAATTTATTGAAATCACACGGGGAAAGTGAAATACCACGGTAGCTAAGTGAAATTGTATCCATGGGTAAGTGCGCACACGTGCAGCTTTAGCCTTGGAAATGTACAGTTAGAGTAACTTCTAGTTGGAGACAATGTCATTCTTTAGTGCAGAAGCTCTACCCGTATTAGACTGAATTTTTTTAACAGATTAGGAGGAGCCATAGGTTGAAAACGAAGTCCCAGAGGAAGCTAATACTGAAATACGGAGATAGTGAGTGAACGATACAGTGTAGCTACAGTGCAAATGATAAAATTTAAAAAAAGCTGGCCTACTACTAGCGAATGATAGCACGGGTAACATGTGCTATTAGGGACCAATAGCACGGTTACCCACACTACTACTCATACATATATACTACTGATATACAAGTTTAACAAAATAATATATTGTTCTGTTGATGAAATGTTGACTAATTCATAGCAATATTAGAATTAACATACTCGACCACTTACTTACTACTCATGCATTCAGCAAATCCTTCATTATACTCACGGACTATGGAACATACACACTGTGAGGTGTGGCCTGTACATGTAGTTTACCTGATATACTTCTGGAGGAGGCAAGTTCTCCATCCACCTGCTCATAGCCCACGATACTATGTCACTGTGTTTCCTTCCTCCATCATAACCTTCAGCACTGTCAAACCTTTTCTTACCACTTGGGAAATACTTGATAGTGGGATACCCCTGTACATCAAACCGACTGGCCATCACCTTGTGAACGATAGCATCCAGAGCGCCTAGTTTAAATTTCCCCTTCAGCTCAGTGGCTGCCGACGCCCAGTTGGGGGCAAGGATTTTACAGTGCCCACACCTGGATAGTTATACATAGCATAGTAGGTACTTCCACTGATGCAGTTATATTGAAAATAGACCCCAAAAAGGTTTTGTAGTTGTAAATATTGTAGAAAAGTTCTACTTGATCGTGAGGTAAGTCATTTGCATGGCAAACTAAAGGAACAAACTGACTCATCATTTTCAGATTAAAAAAAAGAAAACTAACTAAAATCTGAATTCACAACTTCTTTCTCAGCCTTCTTTTACTCATTAGATGTATTCTCTCTCTTTCACAGGTGTTTGTTCGTCGGCTGGTTGTCGTAGCTCAGTGGCAGAGCGCTTATGCATTATACAAGTGGCCCTGGGTTCGATTCCCGGTCGGCAACCAGATATTTTTTTAATTCTGTATTGTTTAAAAAGCCTGTGAAAGAGAGAGAATACATCTAATAAAATCTTAATGTTTGTACTTGAGGATTATAAAGCATTAGCTATTAACGAGTTAATTCATTTGCACCTCACCATTCTAATTTTATCCTCACTGAAATAGTTAGATATTTCACACAATGTAAATTACTGGCATTGCTGATGACGTACAGGAACAATAACAAATGACTTATTTCTATCTAAATATCTAAATATTATTTACTAGCTAGCTAGTCGCTAACTGGTTCCATGACACTAAACATAGATGTCCAGAAACACCGTAAATTGTCCATCCCATCCCACAGTCCCATGGGACAGTAGGACATTCCACGGGATGTCCACCTGTCCCTCTACAGATGCGTGTGTGTCACACTGTCCATCCCATCCCATGGTCCCATGGGACAGTGGGACTGTCCATCGCATCACATGGTCCCATGGAACAGTGGGACATTCCATGGGATGTCCACATGTCCCTCTTACAGATACTCCCACTGTTCATTCCACTTTACAATCCCATGAAAGTATTGTCACAATGAACACTTAGAGTCAAGCTAGAGCGCACGCGTTGCGCGTGGCGCAATTAGTGTTAGATTAGCGGAGCGCCAAAGGCGCTTTGACAAGCCAACTGAGCGAAGTGAAGGAGGTGTCATGCTAGGTTTAATACGCAAGAAAGGGTAATTGCTGACAAGGTTACAAGCATGTTAATGATATAAATATTAATAAAAACCACTCACTATCAGTACAAATGTTACACGCAATCTATTTCACAGACCCATGGGACCGTGGGATGGGATGGACAGTAAGATATTCATGTGTCAGTGAGAGGGACAGGTGGACATTCCGTGGAATGTCCCACGATCCCATGGGATGGGCTGGACAGTAGGACACATGCATCTGTAGAGGGACAGGTGGACATCCCGTGGAAAGTCCCATGGGGCTGTGGGATAGGATGGACAATCCCATGTAATCCCACGATCCCATGGGACCGTGGGATGATATGGACAATTTACAGCATTTCTGGACAGCCCTCCAAAATATGGAACAGACAGCAACATGCAGTGCTGCCAGCGAATGTGCAAGTACAAACGATCAGAACAAATAATGATTTTTAGAGGAACATTGAAATATTGGACAACACTTACCACGGAGCAAAAAACTCCACCAGCCAATAGTCCTCACTGTTGATCACTAGCTCTTCAAAGTTGCTGTCTGTCAACTCAATGACATCCTTAGGGTTTCCACTACCTCCCCCACCTCCACTTCGTCCTCCACCGCCACTAGACTGGCCCCCACTGCCACTAGATCCTCCCCTGCCATGCAAACGATCACTTGCTACTGACTGGGCCACCGATAAAGCTTCTTGCACAATAGCATCAGCTGTCCTGCCACCTGATTGAATTACCAAACACACACATTGAAACAAAAGTCAACTTTTGAGTGGATATTATAAATAATTGTGTTGACTAAATTACCTCTATAGTCTGTTGGAGAGTTCTTATTGGTGCCAAACACCTTGATGGTAGGGAAGCCTTGGACACCATAGCGACTGCCCAGACTACGATGCTCATCTGCATTTACTGCTCCTAGTCTAACTATTCCCTTCAGAGCTGAAGCAGCTTTCTTGTATGCTGGAGTAAGAGCTTGACAATGACCACACCTAATAATGCAATTATTATATCCTATATATTCACATTAAAACAATATAATCTAGTTCATCTTTTTTAAGAACTCAAGCAATTGACTCACAAATAGAAAATTGCTTATTTACAGACTTAGGTATAGCAATCAATAGAATTCCAAGTCATTGAATAAATCCAATGGAAGCAAGTGATGTGAGACACTATCAGCATTATATATACATACAAGTATATATTGGTAGCGCATGTGGTGGAATTAGTGATCATTGGTCAAGGATGTTTTATGCATCACATCATAAAATCTATTATTTAATTTTTTCCTCTCTCAATTGGATAGCTACATGGCCAGGCTTGAGACGATGGGTCAGATATCACTCAAATATTACTTGCCACATGTAATAAATTAGACCAAAATACTGGCACTTAGCTTTCTAGTTGCACGGTATTATTAAGATTATTCCATGAACATCAGGCACACATACCAAGGTGCATAGAACTCCACTATCCACACAAAATGGCTTTCTGTGACCATTTTATCAAAATTGTTTGGGTTGAGATCATACACATCATCTGAAGGACTGTACAGACCATAGCAAACTGATGCAAGCAAACTAAATAGGCACATATAAAAATAACCTGCAAAAAAAAAATACATGTAAATGAAAACACTTAATAATTATACCAGCGCTTTAACTCACTGGCCATTTTGGCGGATTTAGCTAAACAAAGCATAGCCACTACTAAGACTGTACATATATTATTCTTTTTCATTTACATTGTGAATAAATTGGTAAAGCGTCACTTTTGGTGTCCCGTACCATACTCACCATTAAGTCTGGTAACATGCGGCAACGATGCGCTTGCAGGCAATCCTGGAGCGGATTCCTCACAGCTCTCCGTTTCAGAGGGTTTCATGTAGCTGGGTGGAGTTCTTACCAATTCTATGATGGCCGCAGGCATAGTTCTTCCTTTATTACAACTCCAATATTTTATGTTAATTCATGTAAGATCATTTGTGGCTTGCTGATCGAGCCTTTAAATTAGAGTTCATTGTATGCTACAGCTCCGCATATAGGACACTTGTACTCAGCATTGCTTGGAGATGCTGTGCATCGCTGGAGAAAGCTAAAGTCGCCAACTAATGACTCCATTTTCTCGACTGGAACTGATGAGCATGGTTTGAAGATACAAAAAGCATCAACTGCAGCCGAAAAAGACTCTCAAATTTTCTGTAATGAAATGTCAGAAACATTTAAGGTGTGTTAGAACAACTACTGAGGATTGAATTTTTGTTTGTATCATATTGACAGAGTTCTGAGTTAGCGCATTCAGATGGTCAACCCTTTACCACCGAGCATAACTTAGCTACTGCTAAGTGGATAACAGTATAGTTGATTTCAAAGATGCATTACATCGTCAAATTATTTTATTAATTTTCCTCCATCTTTGGAACACTTGATAGATGTTGTATATTTTGGTAATTAAAGCTGAATTAGTAAGGGTTGTCCTAATTGTGGGAGGGTTAATAGTTTACAAGGTGCTCAGTGTAATGGAAGATTTGTACATGTCTTTATTTACATGCAGTCTTGCATTTGTAGGGTTTATTTGACAAGGCCAAAATCTCTTACACACATTTTGTGAGAACCACAGATGAACAGCACAGAGAGACTGTTTCCACACTGTGGGTAAGTCTACCTGTCATGAAATGCATTAGTTGCAGCTGGGTAGACATTAAGTGGCTGGGCTTGTTTGCTGTGACGTTGTTATTGTGAAATTCAGCAGTAAATTGTCAGCTATATGAATTTTGTGGTAGGTCTGAAAATTAACAGTATGATTTTCTTATGTCTGGTGAGTTGCTCTTTAGTTTTGGTGTGTTTTCTATAGAGGACATTGCAGAACAATGGGCACATTTACCAGGGCAAGTATGAAGGATGGTATTGTGTGGCAGATGAAGAATACCTCACTGAGTCTGAAGTGAGACATGACGAGGTCTTGGGCTGCAAGGTAAGAATATGTTCACAGAGTCTAGTGGTTGTACTGCACACAATTCGGCAATAATGAAGTGAGCGTTTACTTTTCCAGATACATAATAATAATACCCATATAGAGTCAAACTGACTTATCAGAGTCTGTTGTATTCTCCTGTCACCGATCTCTGCCAATGAGCATGCTGGTATTGTGAGAGTGGGTGTGGCTCGTGAGAGTGGGTGTGGCTCATGACCACGTTGTGGTGTGGGTGGTGGCTCATCTGCCGATACCCTATGAAATGCTCACACATAGAGTTAAGATATGAAATTGTGCCTTTGCCAGGTGTCTGTGCTCAGTGGACGACCGGTGGAGTGGTATACTGAAGAAAACTACATGTTTAAACTGACGCATTTTCGAAATCAGCTCTTAGACTGGCTGCGGACTTCTCCTAGTCGTAAGTTCATGCCTCTCTCCAGCCCCTCCCTCCCCTTCTCCTTTTATTGTTGGTATCTACTTCCTTATAGCTGTGGTGCCTCAGTTCTCCAAGAACAAGGTGCAGGCATGGCTGAAGAGCAAGGATTTGACTGATCTGTCCATCTCTCGTCCCAGCAGTCGACTGTCCTGGGGTATTCCTGTTCCCGGGGATCCTTCTCAAACTGTATGTATGCACAGAGCCAGACCAAATGTTTTTTTCTGGTACTTGATCTGTCTTTCAAATTAAAGTACAAATGATCTATGTGATTTGGTTTAAAAAAATCAAATACCTTTTGACAGTTTATTGTAAAAAATCAAGTGTCTTCACAAAATGCCTCCCATTCCTTTGCAATGTGATCTCAAATTCTCCAGCTGTCCAAACAATTGCCCCATTATAGGCAACAGAACTAACTATTGAAAGGCACTCCAGCAAATTATGTTTGTCACAACATACCACTGTGACTCTTCAATACACCTGATTACAGGACCAATGCCTATCTCTGCTTCTCTCTCTCTCTCACCTGCTCCCAACCTTTTCAGCAATTAGATAAGTAGTGATTGCTTGTTGGTTTATTTTAAGCATGTGTCATATTAAATATTGCAGTTATTGTCTTTGTTGTTGTTGTTGTTGTTGTTTTTTTGTCGTTCAACTCCCCACTTTAGTGCTAACTTGTTTACTGTGTGTGTGGTAAATGTAATTTATTTTTCCAGATTTATGTTTGGCTGGATGCCCTGGCCAATTATTTGACAGTGGCAGGATACCCAGCTGCTGGCCACTCATGGCCGCCCTCAGAACACATCATCGGACAAGACATCCTGAGGTTCCATGCCATCTACTGGCCTGCCTTCCTGCTGGGGGCAGGGTTGGCACTGCCCAAGAGAATCATCAGTCACTGCCACTGGACATGTGCAGGATATAAGGTGAACTAAACTCAGCAGTTTGTATAACTATGACATGTGCTGTGTTCTGTGACATGTGCTGTGTTCTATGCCATGTGCTGTGTTCTATGCCATGTGCTGTGTTCTATGACACGTGCTGTTCTATGCCACGTGCTGTGTTCTATGCCACGTGCTGTGTTCTATATGTGCTGTGTTCTATGACACGTGCTGTGTTTTATGCCATGTGCTTGTGTTCTATGCCATGTGCTGTGTTCTATGTCATGTGCTGTGTTCTATGCCATGTGCTGTGTTTTATGCCATGTGCTGTGTTCTATGCCATGTGCTGTGTTCTATGCCATGTGCTGTGTTCTATGCCATGTGCTGTGCTCTATGACATCAGAGACTGCCTCATCATCCACTGCATGTCTCTCTGTTTACAGATGTCCAAGACGAGAGGCAATGTGGTGGATCCACGAGTACAGTTCCATCTATTTGGAAGGGAAAGTGTTCGTTATTTCATGATGAAGAGGGGCACTCTTCATTATGATGGAGGTGAATAGAATGAATGCACTGTCATTGCATACCTAATGAATTTAGGTTCTGTTAATTAATGTGGTATTGGGGGAGGGGGGGGTGTAACAAGTTGTCAACCCTAATGCCAGGGGTTGGTCCTATTTCACAAGTTTGTTGCACTTTCCCTAGAGTACTGCATGGATTCTCTAGTATCCGAGGTGAATACTGACCTGGCTAACTCTCTTGGCAACATCCTGGGGAGGATATCGGCCAAGAAACTGATACAGAACATGTCCCAACTGAACTTGAAGTACTCCAGCGACCTGTTCCCTTTCTATGGAAAAGATGCAACCTCTGTCACACTGGCAACTGATGAGGACAGACGATTCATTGAAAAGCTGCATGAGTTGCCAGGTGAGTGAGCAAGGACCTGAAAGTAGCTCCTCGTATCATCTACTCCTATTGTATCAGGCTTTGTTGACAAGTGCTACGAGGACTTTCAGATCAGGCCAGCAATTGAAGCCATTGCAAACTGCTTGAAAAAGGTAAATTGTATACAGTGGGAGACATGGAAAATGGTAGATTATCTAAAACCCACTACCACATAGGTTTTACATAGCTCCACTATTCATGTAGAACCTAAGGGAGCTCTTGTTCCATACGCAACTTCTCTATCTCCGCTTTCTTCATTTTTTAGACCAACAAGTTTTTGAATAACTGGACTCCATGGAACTTGATAAAGGATCCACAAGAGCATGCCACTATGGAGTCTGTTCTACTTATTGCCATGGAGACTGTACGCCTGTGCAGCACCCTTCTGCTGCCCATAATCCCCCAGCATGCCGGTACCGCCCTCGTCAGGCTAGGTTTTACCCGCACACCTCAACCTCATCAACTATCCTGCCTGCTCACGGAAGCTGGAGTGAAGGAACTTGAAGAGGCATCAACTTCAATGAGGAAACTCAACCTCAAGTCTAAACCACTGTTTGACAAGCTAGCTGTACCACAGCTATCCGAGGAAGGAGACAAAGAGAGTAAAACGTCTCCGCCAGATGTCAATCAAAACTTGCAGCGGCAATGATAAATCACTTCACCATTCAGATTAGCAACAATCATTTTGTCATTGCTGTTGATAATTATATTATAGTGCACAAAGTATGAAACTGGAGTTCAATGCAGTGCAGTGGTGACTTGTGATATTGTATGATAGATTATTTCTTGTCTGCTTCAACGTCTATACCATATTTAGTTTTTAAAATTTCAATTTGCTCCTTCTTGAGTTCCTTGTTCATTTTCTTGAATGCCTAAAGAGCGATAATAATAATAATTTTAGCAGAAACTTTATTATTTGTAGTAAACGTGTCACAGATAATAAATACTGCACCGGTAAGCAGCTGGGACTAAATACCACAAAATAATTGTCTCCTCACTGCCAGGATTGATTTATACCTGCTTTGTTAACTCTCACTGTGCTACGGTAGCTCAACTGACCTTATGTGGTTGGTAGTAGAGCACTACTAAATATCTGTTGGCCACGTTAAATCCAGATAAATGTTCACATGCATTCTTGGCATCAAATATGTCTTCATACACAACAAATGCTGTTCCTTTAGTATTGGCTGCATTACCTCTATAAAAATGTTTATGCCATCTCAATAAATAGAGGCTTACAATACAGTTGATTTCATAATTTATTACATCAATAGGAAATAACTTCACAAAATCTACTCACAATCTTATCTGCCTGATGGCTCCAAATTTTCCAAAAACATCATACATTTCTTCGGAAGTGATTTCAAAGGGGAGGTTTCTGAAGAAGGGAGAGAAAGATTGCTAATAATAGTAAGACATTCTTGAGAAGCTAGCTCCTAACCTGACATAAAGTATTCTGTTAACTTCTGGAGGTAATCTAACCTGTATTGAAACATATCATCATCACATATCCACCGGATCCAAATAAACTTACATTAGCTCTTCTAGCGGCTGCTAACGCCATGTTGCCGTGTTCAGAAATTTCAATATTAGTTTCGAATAATAAGATATTTGTGTTTACGCCACGACCTTTACCCCCCCCCCCCCCCCGCCCCGCCTACCCACAGAGCGAGCTTCGCATGTGATGTGACGTTGACGGAATTAAAAAAATAAAAATAAAATACTTTTTGAAAGGAGACGTTCGTTTTAGCGCCGGAGAATAGTAGTCTATTCCACAGTAAGTAAAGGGACAATTCATTGAAGGTGCTATGATTCCTATTGTGTGTTGCATGCAGCATCTTTACTGATTGGTCTGTGTGTGTGACGACTTCTCGAGACAAAATGTCTCTTCTTAGTGATGAAGTGGATCTGAATACAGCAGCAGCAGGTAAGTCAACCAGGTATAGGGTGTACCAGAACATTATCAGTAGTACATGCTACAGTATGGACATGTCTCAAACCAATTACAATATGGTTTAGTACCAATTAAATAAATGCTCTTTTCTAGAGTGTGCAGTGTTTGTGTGCTCATTATAATATATATCTTCATAAAAAAGTTGACTATGTGCAAGGATTTTTATTGGTATGACTGCAATGCTAATTGACAAAGAAAATGATGATTGCGTATGGCAAGAAAAAACACATTAAACTTTCTGGCATTGTTCCTGGATAATTATGTAAAGGCTCAGCTTGTCAATATACATGTCACATGACAGTTATGTGATGGAGGTGATACACATTACACCCTTTTCTAGTACGGTGACTTACTAGCAGTTGTAAGGAAGTGTGTTTAACTTTTCAGGATAAGGATTAGTGATTTTGTTAAGTTTTGTGAATTGTTGCTGGTGATCATAGTCTTTCAGAATGAGAGAACAGGAAATATTAGCTCGTATACTGGAACCATTTCTCTTGTTATTATAACATGCATGTAAGGGCCCTTGACAACTTGTAGCTCTGGCATGGAGCATCAGTGAGATACTCTCTTTAGTGGAAGTCTTGGGTTAGTATGGAATTGGCATGGGGAGGAGGGGGTGTGTGTGTGTGTGTGTGTGTGTGTGTGTACACTGACATGTCATTGTTTCGGTAAGTGTGAATGTTGTTATCTTTTTGGTATCAGTGGATGGATAAATGTGTACAATCAATAGAAACAGTGTGTACCTGAGTAGACCTTATGGGTTGGTAATTTCTAATTCATATACAAATCTAATAGCATAAACTGCGTGCTTGTAAAAAATTAATTTGAAGAGATCATCAATCCATTCTATCATGTGGGGGGTGTATTGAAACCCTTAGATCATAATCTATTAGTATGTAACTAAACTCTCATTAATTATGCATGGAACACCCTCAATTTATCATGGAAATGTGCCTGGGGCAGGGGTAAGCACCCCATACATTGTTATGACTAATTGGTTTAGCACTCTTGAGTGCCTTCAAGACAGCCATACTATGCTATGATACTGGTGTCACTTGTTCAGTGCATTGCAACATCTGTTTGTTGTGACAAATAGAACTATATTCTGGAGGTATCCGGACAACTTGACAGCGCTGAGTGTGTGTGTGTATGTATAGTATTACGCAACTAGTTTTACTCATTGTGAAACAAATGCTAACACTGTGTCTATTTCTGTGTATTTTCCTGCTCCCCCCCCCCCCCCCCCCCCCCCCCCCCCCCCCCCCCCCCCCCCCCCCCCCCCCCCCCCCCCCCCCCCCCCCCCCCCCCCTCCCCTTCCCTCCACCTCCCCTCTT
>WLWI01003822.1_pt1 | contig 12877 bp, 6 predicted proteins | sample 6701501 | NCBI WGS metagenome assembly WLWI01 (sample SAMN12718690, study PRJNA515312) | sponge metagenome | isolation source: marine sponge | host: Mycale hentscheli | place: New Zealand: South Island, Marlborough, Capsize Point | collected 2014-11-01
AAACCGTACCGCGCATACGGTAAGCATTCACTCAATAGTAAACAAACTCAGAAAAATTTAGCCAAAGTTTGTACAGCAAGACGGTCTTCTGTGGGGATTTAAATAATGCATTAAATTAGACATTGGTAGAGCAATGGCTAGATTTCTTCTATTTCCTGCCCTAGCGCTTAGCTATATATGTAGCCAACAAAGTTACTGTCAATTGTAGAATTTAGATAGCTAGCTATTGCAGCTAAGTTCGCTTACTGCTTGTTTGTAAACTTCAATGAACCTGTATCAGTATAATTAGCTAAAATTAAATAAAAATACAGTATGAAATATATAGCTCATTGTACAATTTAACTTGATTTTAATAAAGTACAACCAGTTTATCGGGTAAATAAATGCTAAAGAAACAAAAAATGTGGTCATTTACATTATTTTTCACAATTACACTTATTTTGGTGTTACTGGAACGCTGCAGTGTTTACACTTAGAATTAACACTGGCCTCAGTGTTACTTTAACACTGCACGATTTTACACTCTTGATTCGGACTTCAAAAGTGTTATTACAATGCTTCATTTTTAACAGTGTAGCTAACATGATCTACCAGACAGCTCAGTGGGCCAAGTTCCTAGTACTAACTTAATAAATGTATTCATTTGATGTCTTGGCACAGTATTGTGCTTCATGCTGCATTCAAACCTTCATCAGAGTTATTCTGCTTTCATACAATTCAAAAGATGAATTTTGAGGTTATTAGCTGTATATAGAATAATTGGACCCATCCTGTACACAACTTTTACTTCAATAATGGGATAGGACTGGTTATACTGGGATAGTTGACACTGGCACATACATAAATACCGCTTAGTCAATCCATTTTGTTCCTTAATTCAAGAATGCATGGTGAAACCTGAACAAAGAATAGTGTGTTCTTTGTAGCTCTTGTCTTCCATAAACCATTGGACGCAAGCTCCATTATACAACGTAGCATTTATAGACAACAAATGTAGCAATTCTATTAAAATATTATTTGTCATATTTTTCTCTCTCTTAGTTATCATGTTTAAAAGAATTGATCAAATATTGTGTGAAAATTAAACAAAGGGCAAAGAAATTGTGATCGATTTCCTCCCATTACTGCATACTTCACACTTTACTTGAAGCAGCAATTAAAAGACTCCTTGACATTAAACTTACTGTATCTGTGAGGTTTGATGTGATAGTGTATGAATGCCACAATGATTGCAGTGAGAACTGTCATGACAACGAGAAATGCAATACCTCCCAATATTGCACCAACAACCACTGTTTGCTTCTGTGGATTACTCACTCCTAGTGTTCCACTGTGTTCCTTTGTGCCTACAAGAAAACAAAAATAACAGCAACATGCTAAAAATGTGAATAAAATTAGAGATCTAGGAAAACAACTATCAAAACACCATACTAAAAGTAAATATGAATAAAATGTATAAAAAAAAAAAAATTAAAAAAAACCAAGACAAGGACACATACTAATGTATCGAGCATAAGTTAAATTCATTAAAATTCACCAAACCAAGTGTTTCGTCTCACTTGGAAGAGTAGACATGTGACTGCCATCGTCCTGATAGAGCTCCACTGGTAAGGTTACACTTCCTTCTGTCCCATCTTCTCTCCAGTCCAGCACACTAACATTAATACCAGATATATTTCTAGAGGAAATGGGTATTGAAGAAAAGGCCATATCTCCTTCCTTCTTAAGGTAGTATTTTGCTACGTGGGTATCCTCCGCCTCCTTCACACGTATCACGCACCCTCGCGCCTTGGATGATGGATAGAACTTGCACGTGACCCGTATCTTCTGTGCAGCGCAATCCACGCCAATCTTGACCGGCTCAACAATGTTTGTGGTAACTGAATTAACGAGGTTGCGATTAACATTTTAGCATAATTTAATTCCATTACCATCAAGTAATGTATTTAAAACATAGGGTGGAGTCACTTACAGATGTCTCTCTCAATTTCGTAAAAGGTTAGGTCATTGAGAACAAACAGAGAGTATCTGTAGACTGCATTGTTCATCAGCACCACCTTCGCTGGAAATGTTCTTGTGTCTAATGTCTGAACTTGGCTGGGATTCAAGGGTGTGAACACGGAAATACTGACTTGGGTACCTCCGTAGCCAGGGCAAAATCTTGGCAGCTGTTACAAAGAAGAATGTCTCCTTGGACATGTACTCACACAAACTGGTGACTTTGCCTTACCTCGGGCATGAATATGCTTAACTCGGTGGCGTTGTCAAGCCTGTTGACACTGTGATGGATAGACTCCTGCACTTCTTTCAAGTTTGAAACTGTATAAGGATAATAGTGGCTATTAATATCACTCAAGATAGTATTTCAAACAGTTACCAAATGCTCTAGGTAACTGAAAACAAATACAGTAAACATCAGATTTCACATGGACTTGTATGTGTCCACAGAGACAAACATGCACACAAACACACTGGCATAGCTTTCATCAAAAATGAACTCAAATTACTCATTCTTTATCTTTATGTTGAAAGCTGAGAGTTAAAGAAGAAATAAGAATGCACAAAAAAACAACAACAAAAAACAACAACAACAGTAACCACATATACCACATTTGAAAAATACTCACTTATTAACCCTGAAAACCTAGTTTCAGAGAATCCAATGCTCCTTCCTGCTTGGTTTGTGGCATACACCCTGAAAACATTAGAGCCGCACTCTTGAAGTACAGGCGAGAGGAGATGAGTGCTGGCATTACGCCCAATGACCTCCGGGGTTCCGGTAGGACTGACAGAGTAGACGGTGTGGTAGGTGGACACGTTGAAAGATGTGAAACCAGGCGTCCAACTGAGTGAGAGGTAACTCAAGTTGTGATGTGTAATTATCATACCAGATGGAGCTGAAGGAAGACCTACAATGACAATGCAAAAAGCCTGAATTGTGTATATCATTTCTTGCCAAACTGTCTAAAATTAAATTATTGTTTCTGTAAAGTTGGTAAGCAGAACTGTCTAATTTTTGTTGTAATTTCTACTCATTATAGTAAATGTTTTAATTGCAATGACAAATTAGTTGAGCAACAATTCGTTTACTCATTGAACACATCACTTCCTGCAACTTGCTCCAGATGTATGCTATAAAGTTATACTGAAATATTTGAACAACAATTCTACAAGATCATTTCATCTCCCAACATGAATTCCAAGCACACAAAATTATTTTTTAACATTTGTTCCGGATCAAAATTGTTTTAATACCACTCAATTGTGCTCGAATCCATCAGTAGCAAATTTCTTACAAATATAAATGGAAATTACGGAACAAGAATGCAATCGGACATAGCACACATGTACACACACATGTCTCATGCAGACAAGAACATATTACGGGACTTTAGGACCTGTTTCAGCAAAATTAAAGTATCTACATCTTTGCAAGATACTATGTCAAGTAAACAATATACCATTTAATGCATACTAAAATGTAGCTTTTATTTCTCTTAAATATTGAGCTTCCTTGGTTGAGTCTATTAGTGAAGTAAATGCATGTGATTCTAATGTGTACACTTACCATACACTGAAAATGTCTGGTCCATTCTGTGTAAGCCAATGCCCATAGCAATCTCTATGCATAAGACCTTTGTGCCGTTGTTTTGTTCAGTTCCTGGAATAATTAGTGTTGTTGAGGCAAGTGACTTGTTGTAAGTGTACTTGATGCCTCTGTCAGGATCCAGAGCACAGATCCTATAGCACATTGCATCATAGGGGTATCTTGAAGCAGTGGTGCCATTGGTGAAGGTCAGATGCCAAGCTGGCTTAGAATTGAGCTCAATCTGGCACAAAAACTGCCCTTCTTGTCCTAGTGGCACCAGCACTGGTACTGTGAACTTCACACCTGTTTAGAGCAAAATTCTCATGGTAGCCCACACTTGCAGTTATGAACAAGAAATTAAAATTGTATAACGGCATTGCTACTATTAAAACCGTAAGAAAATTGTCGCCGCAAACTGCCACCTTATTAAAGCAACCCACCAAAGCTACAGAAGAAGACCACCCCGATCCAAGCTTGAAGTCCGTTCAAATTTCCCATCCGAGTGAACTGAGACAGGACTTAGCGGACTTGATGTGCCGTATGCACGCTCTGCTGGTCGACCGGCTATATAATACTGCAGAAAATTGTGGCACACATCGCGCGTTAACCACACCACAAGTCTTAACTTTGGGGTCTGACTAAAACACGGGACCGGATGACCCGGACTAAATTCGCGAAAAACTCGCGCACAGCGAGCGCGCATGCCCGGACTTCGTGTAAACTAGTTCTCTCCACGTCCAACTTATTGATAACGATATTGGTACTACCCTGTTTCTTATTTGGTGGCAATGAGTGGAAGAGAAATATTTGTTACTTGGCAAAGCGTAGCTCAGACAGTACTTGTAGATGGGAATTATTTTGTTGTCAGTGATGCTTCCTAAACTACACTTTAATAAGCTTTGGTGAAACTATATAGCCTTATTCAAAATAGTTGACTGTGCACAACCTCAACAGGATTATCTTAAAGAATTAATGTCAACATAGCATTGTTTTATGCATTGTAATAGTATTCCATTACTTTATTACATTAAATTATAATTATTCTTGTTGCCATTGCCATAATAATAACAATGATAACACAACAATTACACTATTAGTAATAAAACTATAATTACTACTATAACTATATTATTATTGTTATTGTGGTTATTATTTTATTTTTTAATTATTATTATCATTATTATTATTATATTTATTATTTTCATTATTATCTTTGTTATTATTATTATTATTATTATAACTATTATCATTATTATTATGAATTCCAGCTAATTAAAAATATGCATCCCTCCTTTATTTTGAAGTGTAGAAACATGTGTTAATGAATTTTAGCTAATTAAAGAGTACGCAACAGTTTTCCCTCCTTTATTTGAAGCATAAACATGTGTTAGTGAATTAAACAGTTTTCCCTCCTTTATTTTGAAGCGTAGACACATGTGTTAGTGAATTCTAGCTAATTAACGAGTACACAACAGTTTCCCCTCCTTTATTTTGAAGCGTAGACACATGTGTTAATGAATTCTAGCTAATTAAAGAGTACACAACAGTTTTCCCTCCTTTATTTGAAGCATAAACATGTGTTAGTGAATTCTAGCTAATTAAAGAGTACACAACAGTTTTCCCTCCTTTATTTGAAGCATAAACATGTGTGTTATTGAATTCTAGCTAATTAAACAGTTTCCCCTCCTGTATTTTGAAGCGTAGACATGTGTGTTAGTGAATTCTAGCTAATTAAAGAGTACACAACAGTTTTCCCTCCTTTATTTGAAGCATAAACATGTGTTAGTGAATTAAACAGTTTTCCCTCCTTTATTTTGAAGCGTAGACACATGTGTTAGTGAATTCTAGCTAATTAACGAGTACACAACAGTTTCCCCTCCTTTATTTTGAAGCGTAGACACATGTGTTAATGAATTCTAGCTAATTAAAGAGTACACAACAGTTTTCCCTCCTTTATTTGAAGCATAAACATGTGTTAGTGAATTCTAGCTAATTAAAGAGTACACAACAGTTTTCCCTCCTTTATTTGAAGCATAAACATGTGTGTTATTGAATTCTAGCTAATTAAACAGTTTCCCCTCCTGTATTTTGAAGCGTAGACATGTGTGTTAGTGAATTCTAGCTAATTAAAGAGTACACAACAGTTTTCCCTCCTTTATTTGAAGCATAAACATGTGTTAGTGAATTCTAGCTAATTAAAGAGTACACAACAGTTTTTCCTCCTTTATTTGAAGCATAAACATGTGTTATTTAATTCTAGCTAATTAAATAGTTTCCCCTCCTGTATTTTGAAGCGTAGAAATGTGTGTTAGTGAATTCTAGCTAATTAAAGAGTACGTAACAGTTTTCCCTCCTTTATTTTGAAGCGTAGACACATGTGTTAGTGAATTTTATCTAATTAAAGAGTACGTAACAGTTTTCCTTCTTTTTTTTTAAAGTGTAGATTCATGTGTTAGTGAATTATAGCTAATTAAAGAGTACGCAACAGTTTTTCCTCCTGTATTTTGAAGTATTTCTTAGTGAATTTTAGCTAAAGAAAGAGTTTTCCATACTATATTTGGAAACGTGTCCTAGATATTGTGTACGAAAGGCCATAAGCCGGGTACTGATTTCACAATGAGGTTGCGGCCAGTTTTGGTCAATTTCCTAAAAAAGAACAAATTACAGCAACTTAATACACAAACAAACTGGAAACAGGCTAAGAATAAGTCGTGAGGACCTCAACATAAGGAAAACACAAAAGCAATGTGAGGAAAACTGCGGGATAAAAAGAAGAAGAGTACTGTTGGCTATTGACACAGCTAAATTCAACTACATAGGACTTACAGTATACTGTCAAGTACTGCTAGATACTATCTTGAGGGATCACCTTCAATCAAGAAGTAATTTGGTATACACACAGCATTGATAGGAGCTAGAGTTTATTACTCTGCTATATCACAATTATATAACACCTGTTTGTGTGTTGACACTCATATTAAACATAATTGATGAATAGTGAGCTATTCTGGAAGGCTTTTCTTTGTGCGACTACTTTTTAAGTTTGAATAGAGAAGGAGCTTGGTCAAAGGGCACACCGGGGATTACCTTTTATACCCTAGAATGTTGTAAACAAGGCCATAGGAGAACAACATTAAATTATAACTTCGAACTCCACGTTTAAGCCAGAATTCATCACATTCAACTGCTAAAATTACGTAGAGGGATACTTGAAGTGGATTTCTTTAATGTGAATATAGAGGCCTGCATACTCTAAGCAAGTGCAATAACAATACAAATTATTATGAACATTTCTATGAAGTTACCAGCTAACAATTAGCACATGCATGTAGCAATACCATTTTAATTTTAAGACTTAATTCTCCATTATTAATCTGCATGGGCCAGTATTCTGAGTCCTTTTCTAGTAATTTTTATGAAGAAAGAAGAAAATGCATCAAGTTTGACATTCAAAGAATATGTAAAGGCTTGAGGGCTCAGCCACCTCCCTCTCCCACACCCACACCCACCACCATATTCTTATTAAAACTCATGAGTACGATCACTTCAGTTGAAATGACAGAAAATCATCCTGCAGGGAACAATAGATTAAATGCAAACCCCACAACAAGAAGTAAATTTTAAGGAAGAAAAATTGCTAAGAATGGTGCCATTGTGAAGCAACTGCTCAGTTTTGAGTCATATGATTTTGGGCCACTTCATGATGTGATCCACCATCACAAATTATACGAGGGGAAACTGTCGTACACTCTTTAATTAATAAGAAGTCACTTCAGATGCATCCACCATCACAAATTATACGAGGGGAAACTGTCATACACTCTTTAATTAATAAGAAGTCATCCACTATCACAAATTATATGAGAGGAAACTGTCGTACACAATAAGGAGTCACTTCAGATGGGTCCACCATCACAAATTATACCCACAATTTTATTATTATTATCGTTATTATTTTATTGTTGTTATTATTTTTATTATTATTTTTAATTTTGTTGTTATTGTTAATAATATTAAGGCAATGGTAACAACAAGAACAATTATAATTATATGATAATATGCAAAACAACAATGGAGAGCTAGTAAATAATGGCAATGTTTACAAAAATGTTATGTTTTAGTCACATCCCTTATATGCAAGTGGTAGATCGCGCACGCAACTACTACAGTTAGACACCAATGATTCCTGCCATGAAGTAAACAGATTTTGTATATATATATTCATCGCTGACTGACAAGCCAATAAATGAATTAATAAATTTGATAATAGATGGATAAATAAGTATATGAAAAATAAAATAGATACTGTATGGATTGATAAGTAGATAAAATAAATAGATACTATAATGGATATGAAAAATAAAATAGATACTGTATGGATTGATAAGTAGATAAAATAAATAGATACTATAATGGATAGATATAATAGATAAAAATAAATAGATACTACATGGATTGATAAATAAATAAGTAAATAAAGTAGATACTATATGAATTGATAAATAAGTAAATAAAAGTATGGATGGATAGATGATAGATAATAGATAGATGACGAAGTCCTTGTCATAGCTATGCATGTAGCAGTATGCTTTCAATACAGTGCTACTTGAGAGTTAATAGTTATAAGTTAGGAGCGAAAAATGTGTTAACTGTACAATGCTGTGCATGCCACCATGTTTCAATACATTGAACTTCCCCACAAACCTCCTGGCCCGAGTCACTGCATTCCAACTCTATTCAGGGACGTGTGATCTAACAATCCAATAATAACAACACCAGTCTTACAAGCTCACCACGTTTGTTGTCTTACAGGAGATGCTTGCACACTTACTTTTGATGAAGAAATAATTAATTTGTATTCTCATTCCCTGAATTGGACGGAGATAATAATTACGGCAGTAAATGTTTAGGACCAAATTCCATGTATGCATCTTCAGTTGCTATCCAGAATTAGTGGGACTTCCACTTTTAGTGTGTTGGCATGTAAACTGAGTTGGCTATGTATCAGTCAGTCATCAGCCCAGTATGCCCTGCCAAGTATTGGATGATTACTGAAGGATTGTTTAGACTTCCTGTCCTAGTGAGATGCTATTGATACACAGTCACTCATACCCATGGGGCAGCAAGCCACACTCTGAACCATCTCGTGCACTGAGAACACTGGACTGACCCATGCTGCTCACTGACAGGTTTCTAGCTACCTCTCAGCCAGACACTTGTGCCTTTTCCTATCACTATCTCTTCCTTCTAACGCTCCTGCAGCAGACATTACATTCACTTCCCTTGTCTCTGAAGATGCTTGCATGACCTCAGCTTCCCTGTGACTCTCCAAGCACATCCTGCACATGTCCCTCCAGCCTGTCCTGGGCCTCATGAGCTTCCTCATACCACTTATTTTTCTCCACTCCAATGCCCAGGTCCTTGCGCATTACATCCCCCTTTACCTTCTTCTTGGACCACACCTGGGGGTATGCCTGAGGCAACCAGCCAAAAAGCATCATTGTAGGAGTCGTGTGATCAGGCATCCAAGCCAAGAGTCTTAACCATTGCAATCTCCACCTCCTCACTTTCTCAGCCACTGTCTCTTCATCTCTTCACCACATTCTCACATCTTGAATGGAGATGTGTTGAGACCACTGTTGCACATTGAAGATGCCCATAATGATTTTTTTAAACCCACACAGCATAACCAACTCAACTTTCTATGTGCGCCATTTGAAGTCTCACCCTGAGAGGGGTGCAAATCCTCTACAGGGGAACAGCTTTGGCTTGAACTGAGTAATGCTATCAGCCAGCACCCTGTTCTCAAAATTCCTAGCTAGTTGACTTTAGCCAGTTGCCACAAGTTGACACTGCCCAGGGTCAACACACACACACACACTGATAGGTTTAAATACAACCTTGTAATTCAGCAAACTAAAATTTATAATAACTACTAGTACATTCTTTACAATGTTTGTGTTATTTTATGACTAATGCAAGACACGATTCAGATTCGCAAATTGTAATTTATTTGTACATTAAACCTAGAGATAGGATAGTGAGTTAAGAGAATACTTACCTTTTGGCTGATAAAAACTCGTGTTCACTGGTATAAATCTCGCTTAGAAAGCTCAAATGAATAAGAAACAAGTACTGATTATGATGATATTGTAATTGCATTATTGTAACTGAATTTTCTGATCTTACGGGACATTTGCTGTAAAAAAGTGGACAAGGAGAATAATTGAAGCTGCAATGAATATTTGGTAAAGGGTAATAACAGTATGAGAATAACAGTATGAGAATTTGGTAAAGGGTTGTAGCATTAACGTATGGAATATGTAGTAGGGTAAGGATACAAAAAAGTATGTAGTTTCCAGGTAAATTTACGCATGTCACATGTATTTATTATGGCTGTTTATCTCCAGCTATTTGTTCGTCATTTTTATTTATCTCGTGAATGCTGTAACAAAATTCCCAATGAACAAAGTGTGGCAGTCCAATAGATAATCTGCTAGGACTTAATACTCAATGCAAGATAATACAGCGTGGACAAATTTACTTTATTTTTATCAGAAAATGAGAATGACCAAACTATTTTGTACATCTTTACATACATATAGCTAATGGATTGAGTGCTACATTATGTGATGGAATTACATGGTATGAATTTTCAATTTCATATGCAGGAGTAGCACATATACTAGAATGATGAAATACAATACAATGCAAACTGGTTTAGTCAATAACAAACATAGCACGGGTGATAAACATGAAAGAGAGATAAAATGTTTAACAAAAATGCTTTGTGCTGATTGGTGGAGTGTTAAAGTATGGCTGATATTTTGATGGAACTGATCGAATGCCTGGTGGATGGCTTCTTCCTGGAGCTGGAATGCATGTTAATGGAAGACATGGAAGAAGGCCTAATTAGAGGATGGTAGTAATTAACTTGTGAATTTTGCATGGAAGAAGAAGCTCTGGAGCTTTGTTCGTCTCCCAAAACAGCATATGTAGGTATCTATAGCAAATATAAGATTGGATTTGCTGAAATATCTGAATTTGATTATTTTTCAAACTAACAAAAACAAAAAAAACTAACATATTTGATTGATCACTAGTCATATATTTGTTTATTCAAATGTTTCGGCTGTTAGCTTGCCATCATTGTAGTGTTAGTCACATTCACCTTGAGAACTTATCACTTTGTGATTTGTATTCACGAATTTTACCACATTGTGGTTGTTTGTGTATTTTATATTAAATCACAAATAATAATAAGAACAAACAACCTGTCCATTCCACACCCACATTTTTTCCTCAATAATATTTGTTTAACTAGGTAGCTATGGACATATTATTTGAATAAATAACACGGTTAGCTACTTCTTATGATTTAATCTGAAACGATCACTAAAAAAAAATTTCTTTGAAATGTTTATAATATAAGGAATATTATCTCAACACTTTTACTGGCTTATGATCTAGTTATTGTATTCACCATTTGATTGAGCTAGCTACTTGATGATTATAGCTACTAGTTTCATAATACTATGCCAGAAATTACTATGTCCTAATCAACATCCCTCTCTATTTACGTGAGAGATATTGTGAATCAGTTTTTGTAAGCTTATTGCAACAGTAACTATAGTTCTAATTTATTTACTGTGCGCTTGTGAATTTTTGTTGCTGCTGTAGTGAATACATTCATACTTGTCTATTTATGTTCTGCTACAAGTGTGCCCTATGTATGATGAACTCATTCAGATATGATAGTGTGAGTGTTGTTGTTTTCTTTTTTCTCGAGTGTAAGAAAAGTTAAAATTCATTTTTAATGGTATGAAAATTGTTTCAAGTTACTTAACTTACCTGTTTAAAAGCTCCCTTTCATTCTTGAGCACAAAAAAGCTGAGGTTTTGTCTTGTTTTTCAATATCAACCAATTTTTTTTTCCATTCAAGTGAAATAGCAGATGACATGTACAGATAGCATGTGCATTAAAGAAGTGTTACTGTTGTCAAGTAGTACAATACTTAGCAACAAAAACACTTGGCTTGAAGGACTTGATATGCTAGTGCAGCACACACATTGAGCAATATATAATAGGTTGTGCTCACATACAAATTTACTTTACTGACCTACATTAAATGTTCAGTTTCCAGTTATTTACAGCCATGTGACAGTGTACACTTACAGCATTTCAATTGTACTAAAACAAGATACCTTGTGAACCCCACATAAAACAATCACTTCTAAATTGAGAATAACCAATATGATATCTTTAGACAATAGCAAACACTCTACAAATTTCAGCATATTTTACAGATTTACCAATTGATTGATAGAAAAAAAAAAGATTCTAGTATACTGCTACCAGAAATCAGTTTGTCCAAATCCACCCTCTTCTACCCAACGCACACACAGTCACACATATTTAAGCGAGAGAGCTCCTAGTGTTTCATGGTAATGAAAATTGTTTCCTGCAAATCCTATTCCAGATAATACAAAAAATAGCCTTCAAGACATTGCAAAATGATAATTAGCTGTAGTAGTAGCCAGTCTCAAAGTCCATTACGTAGCAGGAAGTTGAGTGTGTATCATTACATGGCCCAAGGCAACTCTTTACTTACATGCTTTTTGCCTCATAAATAAACAGAGCCTATAGTAGGGCACCCAATACCCAAGTTATAAGTGGCAGCTTTAGGAGCTGTTTTTTTTGTCTGTTACTACAGGAGTGATGGAAGGTGCTTCAAGGGGGAGGAGGGGCACCAGCAAATTACTGTCATGAAACAACTTATAAAGTATATCTTCATATTAACTAAGCTAAATAAATATTTCCCAATGCAATTCAATGCTTAATCTGCATAGTGTGCCCCCCAAGCAATATATCTGGGGGGCAGTGCCTCCTTGCCCCCCCCCTTCCCCCCACTCCTATCACCCCTGTACTGTATGTTGTTGTCAACTAGTTTTTTGGGGTCTAAAGGAAAAAATAAAACTTCAAGTAATCTTTCTGTGTCTTGCCATAAACTATCATTGTAACTAATACTGTAAATGTAATGTCATACACTTCCCTCTGTGTGTGTGTGTGTGTGCCTATCTACTTGCAGCCATGCATGATATCCAGTATCAATTAAATGGAGAATGGATATCAGGTACAAGTGTTGAATTCCAGTTTGGTGTTCTATTTGGAACCAATATTTACAGGCAAGTTCCAATAATCTCATACTCAACTAGTTTTTGTTTTTTGTTTTTTAAAGGAATCGTGATATTCAACTCTGTTGACCATTGCTACATATGGTTCACTTTG
>WLWI01003823.1_pt1 | contig 12876 bp, 12 predicted proteins | sample 6701501 | NCBI WGS metagenome assembly WLWI01 (sample SAMN12718690, study PRJNA515312) | sponge metagenome | isolation source: marine sponge | host: Mycale hentscheli | place: New Zealand: South Island, Marlborough, Capsize Point | collected 2014-11-01
TGTAGCCTCATTGGTCGCCGCTTCGCTTAGCTACAGATCGTAATTCTAGGCCACGGGCAAAAAATATTCACCTCCTAGGCGGTGTATAAGTGATTTATTCACCCCGAATTGAGAAATCTGATTGGACAGTTTGAACGAACCATGGTATAAGCAAGCATTTTTCCCCCTAGAATAATAGACGTTAATCAGCACGTGGAATAATTCTAGAATAAATTGGCATTTAGGAGAATATAAAGGTACAAGTTGCTGATCACCTGCTAGAAGTATGTCATTCCTAATAATCAACTTGCAAGCAATGTAAAGGTAAGTGTGAAGCCAGCACATGATAATTAATTAAATATGTGTTAGCTAAGGAGTTCTGTCTCCAATGGTCATGTCCATGTGAGAGGAGTGTGACTTCTCTCACATCTCCCCCCTCCCTCTTTTAAGACTGGCTGTCACTCCTTGCCATTATTGCTGGCAGCTGCTTCTTATTCTCCCTCTCTCATTCTCTGGCTCCATCTCTGTTCTTCAACTCGTCTTCCTCGAACTGGCGGCTCAGTCAGTCAGCTACAGTGTTCTCTTGTCCCTTCCTGTAGGTAACACTGTGAAGTTGTAATTCGTGAGCTCCAGTGCCCACCTCAGTACCCTTTTATTCTTCTGTGGTCCTTCCGGAATGGACATCAACGTCTAGTGATCTGTGATCACCTCAAACTTAGAGCCATACAGATAAAAGCTGAAATGTCTGAGTGTCTTTACCAATGCCAATCCTTCCAGGTCCTGGGACGAGTAATTCTTCTCTGCTCCCTGGAGTTGAGCAGAATAAAACGCTACAGGACGTAGCTGGCCGCCTCTCCTGACCAGCAAAACACCACCCACAACAGTGCCACTGGCGTCAGTCTCCACTATAAATGAATTGTGACACACAGGAATACACAGTGACACATGGTTAACTAGACACTCACAGAGCTGATAAAATGCCTCCTCCATGGGTCCAGTCCACTTGACCATTGCTGGTTCGTCATCCGAGGTGGCAGGTGTCAGCTTGGACGTCTACCTATGGATGTTTGGCACAAATTTCCTATAGAAGTTGACAGTGCTAAGGAAAGCATGCAGCTGCTTCTTGCTGGATGGCTTTTTGTAATCCTACAGTGCTTTCACCCTGTGTTCTGGCACACACAACTCCTCCTCCTATCTCATGTCATAGAAATTCTAATTTGCTCCTGCTAAAGTTGCACTTGCTAACCTTGCAGGTTAGGCCTGCTACCTCCAACTTATCCTCATATGGGCAAGGTGTTCCCCCAACTGCTTGAACCAACTAGAATATCATCTATGTAGACGTTGCAAAACTCTTCGCACCCAGCCAATACTCTGCTCATTAGTTTCTAGAACATTGCCGGGGCATTAGTTAATCCAAAGGGCATACTTAGATATTCCACTTACCCCATGGACATATGAATGCTGTTTTCTCTCTGTCATCAGGGTGGATCCCAACCTGGTGGAACCCCTTTACCAGATCAAACATGGACAACACCTTACTTCCACCTATCTTGTACATCATCTCCTCGAAACCAGGCATGTAATATGGCTCCGGGACGGTCACTTTGTTTACCTTGCAGTAATCTACACATAACCTAATTTTACCACACTTCTTCTTAACAGGCACCAACAAAGATGCCCAGGCACTATTTGACCTTTTGATAATGCCTGATTCCTCAAGAACACTGAGCTCCTCCCTTACACTCTCTCTCATGCTAACAGGAACTGAATATGGGGGCTGGGCTATGGGGGAAACCTCCTTGGTGTCAATTCTGAGTTGCACCAAGTCAGTGATTCAGCACTATCGCTGAACACACTGCTGAATTCACTATCAAAGCATCTAACTCCTCCCCATTATAACCTTGACACTCCCCACTCAACTTGCATCCTCCTCTACCCATTACCTCTTCCGTTTCTTCCTCTAACACTACATTCACTCGGCACACATTCTTCCTCTCAGTATACTTCATCAGATTGTTGTCTTTTCTCCTCTCATTTTCCCTTGCCTCCTAACTTTGTAGGTGACATCACTTTTCTTTTCAACTACTTCAAAGGGCCCATCCCAACTTTTGTTCCGTTTGTCATGGAGCCCAGGGATGCGGTACCATACCAACTCACCCTTCTCAAATTTCCTCACTCTTGCATGCTTGTCGTGCTGTTTCTTTCTGGACACTTTGCTGCAATTAGGGCTGCTTCCTCTATTATATCCTCCAATGTACCCACCATCCTGCTCACCCAATCATTCACCATGAGTTGTTGCTGCTCTACATGCTGCTCAACCAGGTTGTGATATAGTCCTTTGCCTGAAGCCATGGACGAGGTCGAAAGGTGTATAACCATGTCCCTCAAGTGGATACTCATGTACTTATTACATGAGTCAGAGTGTGATATGACGAAATAGGCTCCTCAGGAAGAACAGGGCATATGGCACTTGCACTACCCAATCCTTCTTCTCATCTATAGTCTTCTTTATTATGGACTTAAGTGTCCTGTGCATTCTCTCTATGCACCCATTTGACTCCAGATGATAAGGAGTCATCTTCACCTTCTCTATTCCCATCAGAGCACATAGCTCTTTCATGCCCTTTGCCATAAATTGTGAGCCACAATCAGTCAATACCTTCTGAGGAATTCCAATCTAGAGAATATCTCCCACATGCCTTGTGCCACTGTCTTTGCTGTGACATTCCTTAATGGCACAGCGTCAGGCCACTAGCTGGCCAAACAAATGCAGGCCAACATTCACCCTGTATGTTTCCTTTCTCAAGTGATCCCACCAAATCTAATGTAACACTCTCAAATGTCTCACTTAGCCTTCCTGGGCCCATAGGAGGTGTGGCTCTTGCAAGTGGAATAACTCACACAATATTCTTGCACATCATTCACCATCTGGCCAACTGAACTGTCTCCTAAGTATTCCCAGCACCTTCTCTGCCCCAAAGTGTCCACACCTGTCATGCCCTACTACTTCCAACAACTTCTGTCTGAACTTCTTGGGTACCACCACCACATCTGCATAAACTTCCCAATCCACAAGCCTTGTTTGCACCAGCATTCCATCTCTCCATCTATACCCTCTTTCCTTTCTACTAGCTAATTCTCTTGCTCATGACAAACTCTCATCACTCTTCACTTCCTTCATGAACTCACTCCTCTCCTCACCTACCTCAACCAGCTTCCATTCCTCAACTAACTTAACCTCCCACCCTATTTCCTCATCTGCATTACCATTGCTGGCTTCTGCTCCTACTATCTTACTACTGGTAAACACACCCTCAACCTTGCAACTTGCTTGCGAATATTGGGTGGTATCCTCCTCCTTGGCAGCTGCAGTCTGTCGTGCTGCTTGTGCTGCTCTGCTGGCCTCATCCCTGTCTTGGTTGGAGATTTGCATGTCTCTTCCTCTTGGGGCGATGATACTCCACCCTCTATCTCTTCTGCTGGAGGTGTTGATTCTCCTGCTACTTCCTCATCTGGAGGTGCTGCTCATCCATTCTTCTCTCCTTCTAGGGATGTTGCTTTCCTCTCCTTGGTGGAAGCCTCTGGCTGCTTCCACTTTCTACAAGGTGCCTTCTTCTTTGGCTCTGCAGGTTGCTCTGCTCCTGGCTTGACTTCTTCCTACCTCTTGATGGCAACTCCTTTTGTTGTTGGAGCTCCACCCTCCTGCTTCCTCTTATGACTCCTCTTTACTGGAGTCTTCTCTACTACTGCCCCTTCTAGTGGTTTGATCACTGCCTCACTGCCATTGGTTTATTTTGCCGTCTGTTTGTACTACAGCGTAGTGGTGACCTGGTTCTATTCTACTAGTTCTACCTCAGTGCTCCCTTCCATCTGTGAAACACCTTGGTTACATGGCTCACTTCATCTAGATCTCTCATGTTAAGAGGGAACCAGCATTCAGGGGGATGGCACCTCTGTCTGTCTATCATGGCCTTCCTTCTAAAAGTGTTGCCACCAAATCTGAAAGTCACCCATGCCACATCGTTTAGACCCATTCTGGCTCCATCTGCTCACTCTTGCTCACACTTGCTCACCAGTGTAATCATCCTTGTTGACCCACCTCACTGGAGCCACTTCTATATCTGCACCACTATCTATGAGTATGTCACAACTGTGAACTACCCTTCAGTACATTCCTCTTCCAATTTTCTGGGCTAACCACCACTACCCTTCTGGTGTTTGCACCATTAAATTCCTTCTTAATCACCTTTGAACCTGGGGCCTTGTTACTGCTCCTATCGGGACAAGCTATACTTTTATGGCCATTCTTCCCACACAGAAAACAGATAAGTGGGCAGGGTGCCTGACTGGAGTTGTCTGTGCCTCTCCCCAACCTATGCCAACACTGTTTCTGCCTGTGGCCCACCTTGCCACATACTGAGTAGCTCACCTGTTCTTTATGGTTGTGACTGGAAATGGGTGGTTTTCCGCCAACTAACAGTGGAGGCAACAAAGTGTTTGTTGCTGCCACCAGAATCTGCTTGTCACAGAAGATTAGGTCTAGCTATATCCTCAATTCTTCCATGTTGTTGCTCATAGAGGATTCCAAGAACACGCTGCCATTCTGAGATAGATGCTCCCTCAGCAATGCCTGTACCATGACATATACTGTTTCCTCCTTACTATTGGCATCCTGAAATAAGCCCTTGCACAATTCTAGTCAGATGATCAATGACTTGGCTGGAGTTCATCCTTCTTATGGACCCTGTGTTTAGTGCAAAGAGTTGGTGACCACCATAGACTGCCACTGTTGCTCCAGCACATTCCATCGCTGCAGCTGTTGCCGTGTACAACCTTGTGCAGTGGGGCGAATGCTTTGGGCAGGTTCTAACCTGTCTGGATGGGTGATACGCTCTGTCTTTCTGCTGTCTGTGTGCTTTCCTTGCCTTACTGAGTCCACTGCCTTTTCCTACCACCTCGTTTGACTCTGCCTGCATATGACGCTTGGGACAGATCCACAGATTTGGCTGTGAAACACACACAAAAATACAGGGTGATGACTGGCACAAAAAAAAAAAAAATTCACAACAGATATATGCAATTACAACACAATTTGTGGAGACTTTTGCCTTGTTACACTTGGTGTGAGTGGAGCTGGTTCTGCTGTTGGCTCTCTCTCCTGTAGAGTTGTGTGGCACATTGTGTTAAGTTGTTTAATCTGTAAGCAGCACGTTCAAAGACATCAGATCAACTGAGACACTTGTGACAATTCCTTGAAATGTCTGGAGCAGAATTGAAAAAGTGGCACTGTAATCTAGGTAGGAGGCTTATCATTCATAATTTCTGAATCTGTGATTGGTAAATGCCATCAATATGCATTTTCCATTGACACTGGTTAGAAAATTTTGATGCCTTTTGGCAACTAAAAACTATTATTAATCACATTTCTCACTTACATCAATGACACAGTACTTCTTGTGACTGTGCTCTTTTCCTTTTTAACATATGGATTGTTTTGTTTTGCCTGTTTTGTTTGCAGAATCTTAAAACTAGTCACCAAGTAAGTGAAGATGACTATGGCACTGGAAAATATCATGAAACTCATCTGCAAGATGCATGTGACATCTATAGTGTTCAACCAAACGTTCCCTATGGACAAATTGAAAATAACAATAACTGATGAGTAAAAAAAAAGAACTATCGCGTGTTTTAATTTCACTCTGATGTCATTTATATTTTATGAAGAAATTTAAATTTTTTTAAATGGATCATTTTATATAAAATTCTAACTTCATCAGCAACTACACTACCAGTGTTGATTTAGTTTAGAGATTCCAGACTTTCTTAGTATTAATTATTCATACTAAAAAAATCTTGAAGACTTAGTTTTAGTTTTTCCCCCTAATTATCCCTGACAATTTAGTTAGGTTTTGGTATTTCTTCAAAATCATATAGAAGATTTAGTTAGTCATACTATCAATTGACTTAGTTTTGTTCAATTTGTGTTGTCTCTCATATCTTCAACAATTGGCCTCATTCAAGAAAATAGCTACTTCATTTATTTTTCCCAAAGAACTTCAAAAATAACATATTTTTATAAATTCTTAGGTAGTTATATAAGCAAAGTATTATATTTTTATATAGTATAGAGTATGTTCACTTGACGACAGTTTTTATATTCATTTAATAATGACATGAATCAAGGTGAACTGATTTCATCTCTTATGAGTCTAATATATTTGCAGCACCTCTAAGTTGGGGACAATTAAAAGATTGGCTAAAGAACTCAGAATCAATAAAAAAAAATTCTTCCCGAATGCTAACATTTGGCCACACCCCTAATTAAAGCTACAAGGAAGTGGGCCAGTTGATTTTTTTTATTGCTGTTATTAATGAGGTTAAAACTACCAGTAGAGTGGATGACAAAAGCTAGAACTAAGCTATTTTTATTGCAACTCTTAATTTGCATTAGTGCTAAATCTGGAACAGTTTTCTTCCAACGTTTAAAAATTTGTATAAAATACCAATATCCACCATCCAGCACATTTCTAATCTGGCCTCAAATAAATTTAAAATTCTCGTTTCTCAAACTCATATCATCCCAAAAGAGAACACCTTCAAATAATAGAGAATAGACCATTTTCCCAAAGTGTCCTATCAGCAGAGAGTTTATTGTAGCAATGAATGGACATTGGCGGATAAATCTAGACCAAAGGGAGGTATGAAAGTACAGTTAATTTGAAGGAACAGATCTGGAGAGTACAATTGAATAGAGATGAAGCAAACATTAGTGTGATCTGTCCCATTTGTGTTCTTAGCTATTATGTCAAGTGAAGAAGTGGTATAATTACTGGCAATGTTGTCTCATAAAAATCGAGTTGGGCAAACGGATAATTTGGCGCTAGTCTTGTTGCAGTTGCAATTGTTCCCACCACTTGTGTGGTAAAACGTGGTCAGCAACAATTACCTATCGGATTCGAGTTGACGTTTTGCGTGTCTTCCGTTTTGTTGGAGTCCAGGCGGACACTGCTAAAAAGTAGATCTCTACCTCATTCGTTCGACAGAGAGGGAAGGCATGACTGGGCAGGTCACTTTCACCAATGGTAAAGTAAGTACTCAAGGAATGTAGCTGTATAAATAAGCATTCAGATAGCCAAATCGAACTATACTATTAGCCAGATGGTAAATTCTGCTACACTAGAGTAGTAGTACTATTAGCTAGATGGTAAATTCTGCTACACTAGAGTAGTAGTACTATTAGCTAGATGGTAAATTCTGCTACACTAGAGTAGTACTCCTACTATTAGCTCAATTGAGTCAATAACTTTCTTAACATGCTATTTGGACTCATTCTTTATAGCTACATTGACTTTCTTCACCATCTGTCACCTTATTTCTCTGCAACACTAACAATCCTCAATGATAACTACTTGTTAACCCCTGTGATAGCTATTGAGAAAAAACAAAAGCCCCAAGCTATACATTTATTTAGTCTGATGAAGGTTCTTAGAGAACTGAGATGTCTTGTCGTTATTATTGTATTCATGTTATTTCATTAGCTTTCTAAATTTTTATCAACTCACAATTAATACTACCCAAGAGAAAAATTATTTAGTTTGACTTTGTATTTAGGTTATCCACTGGATGCTGCTAGTTTTCTTATCGAAGATTCCAGGTGATTTCTGATAATGCTGACAATCTTAATAGTGTATACATGATGTGTTATTAATTATAAGGTCACTGCACCCAAAACAGCCTGACAGTGAATGCTACATCACATGATGGCTTGATATGTCCAGAAGTGGCAGAGTGGACTTGCAATGTGACAACTAGTAACAGTCAAGTGCACTTTTATCTCGGAAATAGTTCCAATGAGAATGCTACAAGGAGAACTGAGGAGTTCTTTGCAAATCTAAATTTGATAATTTATGAGTTAGATGAACCAATATTTCATGGTCCTAATGCTATTAGAACTATGGTAAAAAATAATAAAGAACTCCATGACCGAGGATATCTCTTGCTGATATGCGGAACTTTCTTTGCTAAGGCCACTCATCCTCTCAGGCTAGATATGGAAGGTATAAACTTAACTCTTTTGCATAGTAAAGTGATTGCCAATGTTCTTCATACATTCAGTTCCTAGAGTCCCTCAATTAATGGCTGTATGAACAATGGTCCAGACATCTTGGTGGAAATTAAGACTGCAACTGAGGTAATTAATACTGTTATTTTTTTTTTCCTGCCACATTGGAATGTTACATTTGAAATGCACATGTTTGTCCAAAGCCAGTAAATGGCATGCCAGAGATATTGATACATTAAAAACAGCAACACAATTTATTGAACAATATTGTCGGTGTACAGGCAGTCGGAACCACTAGGTAAGGCATTTCCACCAGATTCTGTACTGCTGTTCTTATCTTGCCCTTGCCCAATTCACTTAGGTAGAGTTAAACTTTAAAAGAAATTGTAGCATACACTGACAACACAGGGAGCACAAGAATCATTAGCACAAAAATAACTGAAACTTTTATAGCTGAATGCATGACAACAAAATAATCTAAAACATTAAAAAATCACACGATTAATAAAACGCATACCTTTGAATGTTAGATACAGCCAGGTAACTACAAGAATGTTCTTCATGCTTAAAAAATAAAAATTACTTTTTATTAATTCAACACCAAATATAGCCTAATTGTGAACTGTTCGAATTAGTGCATCATTGAATATACAGGGCCAAAATGAATAGATTGTCTTCAAATAGGAATTTTCAGTCAACACTGATTTAAGGATGAGCAGATCACAGTCTTGTGGCAGTTGTATGTCTTCATCTTAACAATTAGAATCAGGCATGGCCACCAAAGAAATCAAACTATTTGTGTTATAGGTAGCACACCAATATAAATAATTATATTCAATCATAGGGAATGTAGCAGCTAAGAAAACATGGCCGCCGCTCTATTCAACATGTAGTCAGCAGTACAGTAGTAGTTAGTTTGTTTAATCAATGTTTGCAGGTTTATGACTCATTTGCGTATTGTGCATATAAAAGAAATTCCTATATTGCTGTGTCACTGAAGTTTGATGGCTTAGAAAGTATTCACCTCACGAATACTCTACTCAACAACTCAGACTGCAACAACTCACTTTGTACTATCACAACTAAACTCTCTTCAAGCATCATCTCTTCACCCTTCAGTCTAGCAGTAAAAACTGTCAGTGAATTTGCCAACTCTTCATCTCTCTCTCTTACAGGTAAATTATTGATAAAGAAATTACTAAATTTATTGTGTATTTCATATATTCTTTAACAGGTCTCCATGGTAATATTTCTGTTAGTCAACAGAACTGTACAATTACAGTAATTTGCTCCATTTCGGAACATCTGGTATCCAGCCGACTATGTCGCATTCGATACAGACGTGTGAATGGAACAATTACTTCTGAAATACATCTGACCATTAATCAACCTCATCTATTTGGAGTTTTCAGTCAGAACACAACTTACATAGTAGACGCTACTTTCCAACTTATTAATGCTACCCTGTATGTAAATATAACAATTAATGCAACACAGAAAGGTAAGTTTAACTCACATCAGTACTTAGTACTATTTTACAGAATACATTGTTGTCTATAATTTAGCATAGCAGAGTAAATTTAGTGAGATATGTGCAGGTCCACTTTTTTATCAGTTCTCCATGATTTAGCTAGCAATCCCAATCTGAGGGTGCAGCCTGTGGACAACGACAATTAGTGACCATAATATCCTAGGCCTACAGACATTAACTGTCTTAATGGATGTCCCAATACCAGTCTGGCTATTTTGACATTGTTTTACTCTCCTTGTCATAAACACTGGTGACGATACTATACCAACCCAGCTCAGCTAGAAACTAAAGTTCGGTAAGTTGGTACGACCTAATTGCACCCACAAAAATTTCAGATATGTCAGGGACAACCTAATTCAAAGGGGGTAAACATTAAATTTTCTTGATAATGTGAGTAGAGATCAATTAACCAACGGTTTCTGTTCAGTGGAGTGAGAGATGAGGTTGATCTCTAAGCAAACACAACAACATGAGAGTCAGAGTGAATAATGAAATATGAATGTCCACATATATATAAACAAATCCCCAATTTTCAATTGTGTTATAACCCCTGATAGTCCCTCACACGCCATAAGCAGCATCCTGAAAATTTTACATGTACTCATAAACCAAGGACCATACATACACACAATAATAGTGTAGCTCTCTCCCCACTCCTGGTAAGGAACATTTTCAAATATTTGAATTAGTGGTTGCAGTAGGTTATCATATGGTTAGTGCGCCTTTTGTCATAGTTATATGCCCAAGCAAATAGTACTGTTCTTATTTGAAAATCTATAGTCCGATAGTCAAGTCACGCAGATAATACATGGTAAGTCTAGAAAGAGAGTACAAGTTCTATGTGGTACAGGTACTGCTTAACTATAATAGCACAAAGAATCTTACAATAAACATTTAACTAACAAATACATGTATTAGCTGCCATTCCACAGCTTTTTAGGCTTTCTCCCAATTTTTTTCCCCCTGTTAATACAGCAGTAAACAAGTCTTAATTTACCCTTAGAAAATTCTTGTTTTTTTGTTTTTTGTTGTTGTTGTTGTTTTTTCAAGCAAAACAGTTGTTATGAATGGCAAACTTATAAATTTAGATGTTTTAGCTCTCTTATAGTCTGAATAGCTTGTCACTATGTGTCCATGACGACACCATATAACATGACAAAGTAAACGTTATTAAAAGTTTAACTATAGCTATTGCTTTTTCTCTTACCCTTGTATAGATCCAATTTTAGATATGTGTACAGAGAGCAGTGGAAACAGTCTCTGGTTCTGGTGGGTTCTCCTTCTGAGTGGACTGTTTTTCATTAGCACTATCAGCATTATCCTTATAGCGTGTATCTATACTATATTATGTGAGACATACTTGCAATGCTAAGACTAACTTATTCATATTACAGTTTCAATTTACATAGCAAAAAGAAACTTACACAAGCCAACTTCCACTTCTAAGACTTTACAGTAAGAATCAGCTACAACTTTGTAGCTATTTATACATTGTATACATTATATGTAATATATATGTATAAATTACATTATTTCAAATAGTTCCAGAATACACAAACATATATACTGCTTCAGATAGTCTTTAAATCTGTTTAATATAAATTGTTAACTGACCTTTTTTTTTTTTTTTTTGCAGAACTGGTTCTGTATTGCATACTCATGTGAGTTTGTTCTTATATTTCAATGGAGTTGTGGTAGCTAATGAGTAAACACTTGATACAAACAAGTTTATTGCTAATTAATTCTGACAATTAACATAGCAATAACAGTATCATCCATCACATGTTTCTCTTCACAGGTGTCTAAACTATTCCCAACCCCAAAGATAAGTTATGCGTTTAAGTATTTGATGAGCATTAAATCGAGAAAGCCATTATTAAGTCCTACACATGAAATTTATTAATATGTTAGTATATTATATACATGGGGTTTGGTGTATTCTGTCATATGAGTAAGTGGTTAATGCCATCAACATGAACTTGCTATTGACACTTGATAAAAAATTGGATGTATTGGCAGCCAAAAACAATCAATCACTTTTCTCACTTACATCAATGACACAGTACTTCTTGTGACTGTGCTGTTCTTTTTTTTAACATGTGGATTGTTTGGTTTTGCCTGTTTTGCTTCCAGAATCTTAAAACTACTCACCAAGTAGGTGAAGATAACTGTGACACAGGAGAATATCATGAAGCTCACCTGCACGGTGCAGGTGGAGTGTATGATGTTCAACCAAATGTCTCCTATGAACAAATCAAATAAACTATGACTGATAGTGTTAATAGAACACAACTATTGTGTGATTCAAGTAGTGTACTTTAACTTAGATGTTATATTTTTATTTCATAAAAGAAATTTAGATTCTTTATGTTGATCATTTTGTACAAAATTCTAACTTCATCTGCAACTACACTATACATGAGGCTCTCCATATGGATGGCCCCAATAGTGGACATACAACCAATTCATGTCATATATGATTTAGCTTGGGCATAGGCGGTTACATAGAAAAAAAAATCAAGGAATTCACTAATAATTACAATCAGAAAAATCAACTGCCCCACTTCCTTGTGGGTTTAATTAGGGGTGTGACAAAATGTATTTTATTTGGACAGAAATTTAAATACATTAGACTTTCAGTTGGTACACAGACTCCTGTCTAGTGTTGGAAGTTTATAAGCTATGACTAGAACTAGCTTGTTAGTTAACATAACATCTCAGTTGAATGTGTTGATAAAGGAGGAAACTGAAGATAAGAAATGAGATAATTCTGACCATTTTGATGTAGATTGTTATGAGTCAGTGCCAATCCCTGGAACATTTTAGCTATCTGTGTTTGCCATGAACTGACATCCAAAATTAATTCCAAACAATCGTAAAACAATGACAATTTTCTACTACCAACGTTTTATGATCTGTAAACACCAATGCTAATGTTCATTCATGTAGGACTAGAGAAATAGTGCCTAGCATCTTTTATCTGGTGGAAAATTAATTTAGAATACTCATTTGACCTCGAACTCATAGCATCCCAATAAAGAACACCCCCCCCCCCAAATAATAGAGGGTAGACCATTATTGTAGTAATAAGGACATTGGGTCATAAATCTAGATTAAGGGGAGGTATGAAAGTTGTATTTAATTTGAAAGAACACATCTGGAGAGCACGAGAATAGAGAAAAGCAAAGATAAGTGTTATCTGTCCAAATTGTGTTCTTAGCTTTATATAAAAAAGACATGATATTGATGTTAGATGCCAATGTTGTCTCTACTTGGTAGATGGAGATGTAACTATTTCCTGTCT
>WLWI01003824.1_pt1 | contig 12875 bp, 6 predicted proteins | sample 6701501 | NCBI WGS metagenome assembly WLWI01 (sample SAMN12718690, study PRJNA515312) | sponge metagenome | isolation source: marine sponge | host: Mycale hentscheli | place: New Zealand: South Island, Marlborough, Capsize Point | collected 2014-11-01
TACTATTACAATACTATACAGGCTTATCAATACTATTACAATACTATACAGGCTTATCAATACTATTACAATACTATACAGGCTTATCAATACTATTACAATACTATACAGGCTTATCAATACTATTACAATACTATACAGGCTTATCAATACTATTTCGAGGTCGTCATATTTTAGAGGTTAGCTGTACATTTCTTATGTCTTACTCCCAGTTATACCAATTTAATTTGAAGTATCAGGTTTCCAATTAAAAATAAAGTTTATAAATCGATATAATAATACGCTTGTGTGTCAGTAACGACGATGACGGTGTGTGTATTCATGAATAATTCATGAGCTTTGTATGGTTCGGTAAAGCATCGTTCATTTATGGTAGGTAAAGGATCGTTCATTTATGGTAGGTAAAGGATCGTTCATTTATGGTAGGTAAAGGTAGGTAAAGTATCGTTCATTTATGGTAGGTAAAGTATCGTTCATTTATGGTAGGTAAAGTATCGTTCATTTATGGTAGGTAAAGTATCGCCACAATCAGTAGAACGTGCTGGTTACTTCTAAAAAGCGGGTGCAATTGACGATGGAAGGCGGCGTAGGTTTCAAGGTGAAAGTACGGAAGAGAAGGTAAAAGGTGATTAATCGTACTGAAAAGTGGATGAAATCGGCGAGGTAAGGGGTGTAGGTTTAAAATGGAAGGGAAGAGAAGGCAAAAGGCTAGCGATTAATTATAACTAAAAAGCGGGTGGAATCGACGAGTAAAGGCGGGGGTTAGTTTTCAAAAGAAAGGCTAAAGTACGAAATAAAAGACAAAAAGTTTCTCAGGACAGAAATTCAGAAGCAGGAGAGATAGACAAAGTAAAAGGGGGCTCCATGACTTGAGAAAAGAGCTGATGGTAGAGAATGATAATTGAGCAGGATAATTTGTGCTACTGCATTCTTACTTTGCAATACGTCAAGCACCACTATGTGGCAGGGTACTTGCTAGTCTTAATAAATATTTAATAACTGCAGACATTTTGTGCCAAAAGGGTGTCCTTCAGTAAAATAAAAACCATTTGACTAATAACAATAATAACAAACAATAGTAAATTAAACAATCCGAATAAATGCATGTAGCTAGTGAAGTGGGTGTGGTCAATCATTCATATTAAAGTATGGACTGTAGTCTGCCCGGTATCAGAGTAGCCATATTGTAGGATTGGGGAGAGGTAGAGAGAGAGAGAGAGGTAAAAGGGGAGGGAGGAGGTTAGAGCATTGAATAGCATTTGGAGATTATTAGTCCAACATAAGCTATGTTTCCATACTCCAGTGTGAATAGCCCATGTAGCCACATGTAGAGGCATACCTGTATGTATTCCTGTGTCTGGAGCAGCTGCTGGTCCTTCTCTGCCAGTCTAATCTTCATGGCCATAGCATCGTCCCGACTCAACTTCTTGCCAGTTCCAGCCATTACAGCCACTCCAGGTTGCTTCCTATAGTTTTGAGCAATTCCTCCATATGTTGTCACATTGCTACCTGGCAGCGTAGACCTGCTGGTGCTTTCAATTAGGGGTGGCAACGTCAGAGTGGAACTGGATGGGAAGGTCTTTGACATGTGGTGTTTTCGATCGGGCAATGGAATACGGGATGTTGGTTGGGTTCGTGTGTGTAATGGATTTGAAGAGGGCTTAAAGTCCTGGCTGGGTTTTTGGTTGAGAGGTTGTCTGGGAGATGGTTCTGAATACTGTGACTGCAGTACTGGTCTTAATGGCTGATTCCTGTCCTCAACCTGCAGATGATAGAATGGATGATGATATAGTGAAGGTCTGACAATAGAGAGGGAAATGCAAGTTGCACATCAATTGTGTGCATGACATAAAGTAGTGCCAGTAGTTGGCGAGCAAGCGAAGCGAGTGAGACGCTATACAGGGGTAACTAATTGAGAATCTGGGATATTTGTTTGTTTGTATATATATGTGTGTGGACATACATATGTCATTTTGTACTTTGACCCTCGTGTCTTGTGTTTGCTTGGTGGTTGACCCCATCCATGCAGATGCAGTTAAGTCTTACAAACTTGGGAGTTCAGTTTCCATTTGAATTAGCGACGGTGGTAAGTTATCCTGGCTAATGCACTGTTTGTCATAGTGATAGCCCTATGCAACAGTATAGTTATCCTGGCTAATGCACTGTTTGTCATAGTGATAGCCCTATGCAACAGTATAGTTATCCTGGCTAATGCACTGTTTGTCATAGTGATAGCCCTATGCAACAGTAAAAATCCATTGTAAAAATCCATTGTCCAATAGTCAAGTCATGAAAGTAAGTGTTGTGTTGCTGCTATATCGAGTGAACAAGTGTATGTGAAAGTGTTGTGTGTTGCAAGGACTGCTTAGCTAAAGAACATTAACAGCACAAAGTAAACATTAAATAAATATTTTAGCTCCTTTATACAGTAAGCAAGTCTGTTAGGGTCAAAACTGCACAGGTAATTCCTTGTTATTTCCCCCCAAGTTGAACAGTTAGTTGTGATGAGTGGTTACTATGGCATTGTGTGATTTAAAAACTCGGCCATTTTTTAAAATTAGCTCGAGTGTTCTTTGTCTGAAACTACTGGTCGTTTAGATAGGCATTTTACTACAGGAGCAACATACCACAAGTAAGCTTCAGGGAACTAAAAAGGTAGCCTTATTGTTATTTTTGTATAAAGATTTTGTTTATCAGACCGTTGTTTATCAGAGTCTACCCCGTTGTTTATCAGAGTCTACCCCGTTGTTTATCAGAGTCTACCCCGTTGTTTATCAGAGTCTACCCTGTTGTTTGTTGTTTATGCACAATGGCTCACTCGCCATTCGTGCTGAAGCACATCACTAGTAGTCATCATAATAGTAGTTGCAGTATAATCATAGTAATTGCAGCAGTTGTAGAACAGTAGTATTAGTAGTAAAGTAATAACAATAATTGTAGTAGTAATAATAGTAGTAGTAGTAGTATAGTAGTTAGTGGCAGTGATAGTAATGGCAAGGTTCATAAATTAATAACCTGCATAGGCATCCAGGATGACGGCAGATGTGTGTCGTACTTCATATTGATGTGCTGGTGCTCGTCTTGTGATGACGTGACAAGTGACATGTCTGAAGCCGGGACGTGAGCAGTGACATTCTGCAGGTAGTTCTCAATCTACACAGTGAGAGAGAGAGAGAGTGCTATAACATTCCATGACATGCAGCTGTCCTTACCTTAGTCCTGAGATTACTTAGGATGTACTCAATGACCCCACATTTGCCAGCAATAACTCCTTGTAATAGCTCGTCAGACACACCGAACTTCAGCCTAGAAAATACCTTCCCTAAACACACACACACACACACACAGACTTAGTCAAGCCAGGCTTGAACACATTTTTATTGTGTTTTAAATTTTGTTAAAATGTTGTTTTACATTCCGACCTGTGTCGGGTCTGTATAAAAAATTATACAGTAGATCTAGCAGCCACCATCAATTATTCCAGATTCCTACAGCTATTCTACAAGCATTTCTATATAGCATCTACTGTATACGATGACTATTGTTCCTGGCGAATTAGTATCTATGAACCTAAAACAATCCCATCATTTACTATTGAGGGTCTTCCAATTGTCCACTTTCTGTTGGGTTGCATTAGCAGGACTGTAGTTGTGCAGCTCTACAAGGCGAGGGATGAAATGGTGCACAACTTCAGCGGTCAACACTCCATCACTAAAATCTCTAGTAATGTTTTTCTTCTGTCTGGACAGAGGAATGTTGTCTATCCAGGCGTACAACTCCTGTAACTCCTCTTCATTTAGATCAGCCATCCTGAATAAGTTATTTTTTACAATTTAAGTTAAATAATCTCCACCAACTTCGGCCCCCCTGGACCATGGTGCGCTTACTCCGGAATCCGTGTGCAATGTTTTAAGTTATGTGGTGTCATGGCAACAGCTTTGTTTCCGGTGAGGCGTGGCTAGCCACGTGGCACTCCGCCTTATTGACGCAACTTAGTTGAATTGATGCTATATGCTGGCTCAGAATAGTGGGGTCGAGCAAAGGGAGTGAGTGAGTGTTTGTTGTTGTCTTGTACTCGGTCTGGCCCCGGGTGTAGTGGAGCTAAAAGCTATGAATGTGTATGTGGGGCTGTTACTTTGTGCGTGTCTGCACTCGGCGCTATCTGCTGCGGGTGAGTTGTGTAAGATCTCCCGTGCACAATATATAGGGAGTAGTAGTAGCCTTTACCGCCCCTTTTGCTGGTAGTAGTGGTAGAGCAGCTTAATCTTACGGGATATATATATGTATTTGGCTTGTTCCCTAGCAGTGATACTGTGATAGTATGTTCAGTTGACACTAATAGAGTGTGAATCAAACTGAATGAATGAGTATTGGAGGTGTATGCATCAAATTCTGTCAAATACCTGTTGGTTTATTCATAAAAGGAATTGTTAAAATATTGCGTGAGCCAAACACTAGAAGGTCTAGCCTTATCAACACTGCTTTTTATATCAATTAAAGACATTTCGATAGTTTTTTTGATTGTCACTTTGCATTGTATTCCGTCCTGACTATGTGTATTTTATTGCTGGTACCGTGCTTCAATTCATGTATATTGAGTTTTGTTTGCTTGGATAGCTTTCTGGCCATCACTATGCTATTGAGCTCATTCAGAAAAGATTGATTTCCGTCTCTTCAGTGCATTCATGTATCTTCTATTTAGACAGAAGCCAATTTGATTAAGTGAAAGGTTCATTGTGTGTGCCTCCATGTATATGTTTGGTAAAGGGTTCCAGTACGTGACTTGTGGTTCGTCAGTTAAGTTGGCCAACCAGGACCACAATGTTAGACTGCACTCCCACGATGTCAAGTATGGATCAGGTAGTGGGCAGCAGGTAGGTGTGTGCATGTGATTTATGTTGGAAATGGATGAATGACTACTCGCTCTAGCTTATAGTGCAGTTGTATGCTTTGGTGAGTGTTAGAACTGAGATATGTGGCTCAGAAGACTTGCCAGTGTGACTTATGTGTGGGGCATTGCTGAGGAAGTCTATTTGTTTACTGCAGGAAAAATATGTATGTAACTATAGCTGCACTTTGTACTCGTCCATGCACTCGCGCAACTCTTGTCATTCCAACATAGTTTCTCTGAGAAGCCTAAGTGAAGCCCAGTTGATTTCTACTAGGCCAGCGGCAGGATTTGTTTATGGTAGAATTAGAGGCTGTGTTTAGGCAGATTTCCCTAAACCTGTCACATACGTATGTTGGTATGTATTAGTTGGGGCTTTCCCTAGGGATTTCTCAGTTCTCTTAGGAGTATCAAACTGCAGACATCCAATGGTTGCTGCATGAGATAATAATCATGCATTACGTCAGAAGTAAATGTGTGTGTGCATGTGTGTAGAGTGTAACAGGAGCCAAATTTCTGGATGATGTGAACAGTTATTGGCTGGTTAAAGGAGCTCACGGACAACACTGTCCTCGTGGGTAAGTTGTGTGTGTGTACGGGTGCTACTTACTTAATATATCACACTTCCTCAATTACTTCAACCTTGAATAAAGTGCGACTTCAATTAAAGTGCTTGACAACCATTACCTAATAGGTGTATTTATCCAACCACAAGTTGAATGGGTTGTATTGACTGCTATTGTGGAGCAGTGACTCTATTATTGCTGAACTTGAGAGGAATAAGAGGATGATGGTGACAAGTGGTGATTGAAGGCATGTGTAGTAACAGAACTAAGAGAGATGGCTAACAATCATCTTGTCAAGTTTAATTAGTCACAACGATGAGGCTAGAACAGAATAGTGTGTCTGACGTCTGCTTGAGCTGTTCCAAGATTACCTCGTGTAGTGTTCTAGTGACTCATCAACTGTTTGCATATTAACAAGTGCTACTTGTTCTAACTAGTCGGTTTAGTAGTTGTGTTTGTAATTTCACTCATGTTGTTTTTTAGTAAGCCTTTGAAGTGTGGTGCGAAACTCCGCCTACAACACTTGCAGACACGCATGTATATTCACTCTCACAACTTCAGATCTCCTCTCTCTAACAACCAGGAGGTCAGTTGCTTTGGCAACAATGGAGAGGGGGATCAAGGTATGTTGTTGAGTGTGTATGTGTGTGTGTGTGTGTATGCATGCTTGTGATGTGTGTGTGTGGTGTGTGTGTAGGGGACGACTGGATACTGGTGTGTGATGGAGAGTTCTGGAATAGAGACCAACCTGTGAGATTCAAGCATTTCCACACCAATGGGTAATAACTCATTCACACACATACACACATGTACAGTAGAACCTAGCTTATGGACCTCCTAGATAAGTGCACCTCCCTCTACCTGGCAGCTGTTAAGAGCCTTAGCATACACACACATACATACATACTGGTCACGGTATGCTGTGGTTGCTGAAGAAGATATCATGTGATTTGTCAGCCACAAGTTGAGCTGTGGAAGGGGTCCGACCCCCCCCCCCCCCTTGTTAGTATGTGGGCATAGCACTATGTATTGATGGTTGTACTATTGACTTGTTGTCCATGTGACAGGTTCCTGCATGTGAGTGGTAACACGTATGGTAGACCCATCCAAGGCCAGTACGAGATCTCTGCAGTCACGTCCATGTCTCGTGGGAACCAGTGGAAGGCCATGGAGGGCGTATACATGGAGCCAATCATGGAGCACTTGTAGCTCACTGGCACAGGCTGGGGCAGTCAGGCTGGCCTCTTAACTCATCCACTATATCTCTCAAATTATAGGAATTATTGTTGTATCAAATTACTTGCACTCATAATTATAATATTTAAGACGAAATGAAACAAAAATCACAAAGCTAGAGAATGAACAAGTGTAGCGCGCTCGTGTTGATCTGTTGACCACACCCATACCGGCGATTATTTCCATATGGTGCAGAACTGAACTATTCCTCACCCGGCGGTACATGCAATACATTGCTTGATAAAAATGTAAAGAATCTTATGCTGGAACAGAGAGTGAAGGTAAGAACAAAGATTGAAAACAGGGTTTAGGCAATAGGTTTGATTAGAATGTCAAGATTTGTCAGGTGTTCCCAGTCCTTTATAAAACTCTTACTAAATGTGCTATGCTCCGTAAACTGCGATATTAATTGCTTGTTTATTTGTGTTTTAATTAGCCACTTTATACATATTGACATAGTAGTACTGTTTAGTAAGTTGTCAAGGCAATAGTTTTCATTTTGATGAGTTCCTATTAAATAATTCCTTGAGTGTCTGTTATTGTATCATGCCACTAATAGTCCAGTCACACACCCATCCTATTTGAAGTGCATTATGTCTATTATTTCAGGATGATGGGTAAGGGGTCTCCACACCCACTGATAGAAGGTGTTGACAAGGACATGCCCAGTTCTGCTTCTGTGGAGTATATATGTGGGGGCGTGTCCTCAGTAGTGAACGTGGCTATTACATTTCCGCTTAACAAGATAATGTTCCGGCAGCAGATTCACGGCATTCGTCTGCACAAAGCAGTGCGGCAGGTGTACCGAGAGGGCATTCTGTATTTGTATCGCGGCTTGCTGCCTCCTCTTCTCCAGAGGACCACCACCGTCTCTCTCATGTTCGGCACTTATGCCCAGTACTACAATGTGCTCAGGGATCGCTGTCCTCACCTCTTAGCTCACACAGCAGCTGCAATAGGGGCGGGCACCACTGAGGCGGTGCTAGTGCCTTTTGAGCGTGTACAAGTTGTGATGCAGTCCAAGAGTTTCCACGGAGAACTGCGCAACACAGGACACGCCTTCAGAGTGATCTCCAATCTGGGCGCGAAGGAGATGTATCGAGGGTTGTCTGCTGTACTGCTGAGGAATGGTCCCAGCAACGCTCTGTTCCTTGGTCTGAGGCAACCACTCAAAGATTCTCTGCCTCACTCGGAGCTGGTGATTGGACAGTCTATGAATGCATTTCTGAGTGGGGCGGGGCTTGGGGCTGCTTTGAGTACTGCCTTTTTCCCACTTAATGTGGTGAAGACTAAAATGCAGGCTCGGATAGGCGGCCCCTTTCTGAATGTGAGAGATGCGTTCTACGAGACTGTCTCAGAGAGAGGGAATAAATGGTGGAAATTGTTCCGTGGTGTCCACATCAACTACACGCGCTCCTTCATTTCCTGGGGCATCATCAACACTGTCTTTGACTTCCTCCATACTCACATGACGGGAGAATGAGCTGCTAGCTCTAATTTTACCTCCATCTACTACTATTGTATTTAATATTTATATCTTCTTTTCCTTCAATTTTTATATCCATTTTTAAACATCATGTATAAATAATGGGTTCTAAACAGCTGGATGTGATTGGGTAAAGGGTTCTTTGCTACAAGTGTGTTCGGGGGATGATATCTGAGGCGTCATCATCTAATGGGTCCACTACACTGTGATGTTCCTCACCTCCTTGTCCCTCCTCCTCGTCTTCTCCATCTCCGTCCAGCAAATATCTCCATTCAGGTTTCTCTTTGTGCTACACAAGACAAGCCACATGCTGCCATGCAAGTGATACAATAGCCACACCCACCCAAGCCACATGCTGCCATGCAAGTGATACAATAGCCACACCCACCCAAACCACATGCTGCCATGCAAGTGATACAATAGCCACACCCACCCAAGCCACATGCTGCCATGCAAGTGATACAATAGACACACTCACCCAATCACCCACTCCTATAACAAAGGTTTGGTGGCTGTTAGCTTGTATTGGTGTGCTAGCAAGGTAGACTACCAGTGTAGCTACAGCAAGTAGCCCCTCCCTAAATATCTGAGGAGCTAAGCTGACTTATAACAAACCTTTGGTATCGAGCACCTTTTTTTTCTTGAGCTCCTTCCTCTGTTTTTTCTCCGTGGTGACCCAGTGTTCCATGTTCTTCTGCTGGAAAGCATTGAGGAATGCAATGAGCCTGGGTAAGTCAATGACCTTGTGAACCACCCATCCCAGCAGTGCCCACACAGGAACGGTGAATATCAAGACCACACCCACTATGTTCTCCATCATCAACACTCCTGTGGGGGAAAGAGAGAGCTATATTGACAACCCTTACCACAGATTCCAGTATCACTTACTGAAGGCGTTAGTATTCAATGATGTAATGATGGACCATATCCTAGCGATGTTGTCCTGTGTCCTGTCACTGCACATGCCCTACACACACACACACACACACACATTCCTGTCAGCCATGTTCTTGAGTTATTCCATGATCCTCTGTACACAAAACTTAGTGTCAACAATGGAGTTTGAAAAGCAAATTGTCGCTGAATTAAAGCAATATTATATATAATACTTATTGCATAAGTTAGCATACAATATGGGGAGATATTTCAAGAGCATGTATAAATATTTTCACAAGCATGAGAGTGAATGTCACCCCCATATTGTACATATTGTACATTGAGTGTATAAATTGTTAATTGTACCAGTTGTTTTGTGCATAGGATATTTTCCAAAACAGTAAAATGGTTTTGCTTCAAAGGCTTGTCTTTCTGAGGTAACTTCACCATACATACATACATCTAAAATACAGTTGTCCAGAACTACACACGAGGTGCATTGGAGCATTCAATATGCACGTTTAATATGGGAGAACATAGAATGCTTGCGTGATGCAGGAATAAGGAGATATAACTGAGGTAGCTATGGCAATCAGGAGCTAGATATAACAACTGATGTAGCTATGGCAACTAGGAGTTAGATATAACAACTGGTGCAGCTATAGTTACTGGAGTAGCTGGTCAATAGAACCAATAATATTAAGAATGGATAACTAAGCGTAAAGAGACCACACCCCTTAGAGAGACAATCATAAGTGGACACCTTCTATGACACAATGCAAGTGATCGTGCGTTTGTTGACACACTCACATTGACACAGACTCCTTCTGAGCACAGGGATCCATTAGCCAGGTTGATGGTCTCGTTAGATGGAGCACAGCTGCCCGTGTCACTGCAACACACTTTACACTCCACCTCGCCACTGCACATGCAGAACTCCCTACAGACAGGGACACATTCTGTCTTCCCTGGTGCCAATACACGACATGTCCCTCTAGCAACACACACACACACACACATGAAGTTCTGCGCAGCCATACACCACATCTTACCTGATACAAGGTGTTCCTTCAGCCACTGGTTCTGAAGAGTTACTAGGACACGTGAAGTTTTGTCCACTTTGCTCAGTTAAGGATATAACAAATGATTACATGAGATATGTACTATGTACCTGACTGACTGCATTATGTGTGCATACAGGTATGTATACGTGTTTGTATGCGTGTGCATAGGTATGTATGTGTGTTTGTATGCGTGCGCATAGGTATGTATACGTGTTTGTATGTGTGCGCATAGGTATGTATACGTGCTTGTTTGTGTGCATAGGTATGTATACGTGTTTGTTTGTGTGTGCATAGGCATGTATACGTGTTTGTTTGTGTGTGCATAGGTATGTATACGTGTTAGTAATTTAGGATACGTGCAGAAAGTGTCTCCATGGCAGTTGTCTGTCAGGGCCGGAGCTGAACTGCACACGACTGATGTATTGGCCAGTTGACAGTTAACACAACAATCGTAGTTACTATCACTATGGAAACACAAACAAACACTCAGTTTCCTTCCAATGTCCAACATCAAACAGCGCCCACTAACCTGCAACTGGCACCTGCCTTCAGTTGGCATGCCGACGAGCAGCAGTTGTCTCCCTGTGGTCCTGCATCACATTCCTCGTCAGACTCTTTGAGGAAGTTCCCACACCTTACCATATCACTGGCCTCACCAAAACAATTAGCTTTACTTAGTAGCACAGCACCAATTGCTCTGCGACTACACACTGAGAAATCCTGACACACACACACACACAAAAGGCAATTGGTGATGTGTGTGTTCGTGCGGGCGTAAAGGACTCACAAAGTGGGTCTGTAAGTTGCCATCCTGAGCATACTCATTCATAATGAAGCTACGACACTCATTTACGTCTGACGGATCATGGAAACTGCCCCAGTTGTGTCCGAGCTCATGCCCTACTACTTGCACCATCTCTGAGACAACCATAGTCTGCCCGCCATTGAGGAAGGTGCTCAGTCCTGTGTTGTAGATCACTAACTCACCGCTGGAATCTCTAAACCCTAGAGTGAGAGGGACAAGTGGGAGGACAAGTCATGTGGGATCATGTGAGAGATCATGTGACTCACTGGTAGAACATATGCCTCCAGTCTGAGAACGAACAGGACTGGCGATGTTGGCCAGACCCAGTAAGCCAGAGGGGAAGTTCCTGTTAGTAAACAGGTGTACCAGACAATGGCTGGTCCAGCGTTCCTCCACGCGCATGAAGTTCAATAAGTCAGTAGCATCCACATCACTCCTGCCCGTGTTATAGTGGGTGGGGCTTGAATCTGCTTCCTCGTGAACTATGACCTACAATCCATCAAGAAATAAACAACTCAGCAACTTCCTTTCACATACACACATTCAAGAATGTGGAAGTGTGGAAGTGAAGTAGTAGTAGTAGTAGTAGTAGTAGTAGTAGTTGAGCGGGTGTAAGGCACCCAGGACATAAACAATTAATCAAGTGACAATCGAAGGACCAGCTATCTAACACACTACTCAATTCTAAGGCCTAGCTATCACCTAAGAACTAAGCCATGCACCAGACAGCACTTCTGTCACTACTAAAGCTCAGTCTATCTAGACACAATGTGACTGACTAACTACTACAATGACTAGAACACTAACTGAACTAAGTAGCAAGACAGAGATCTCTATTAGCGAGGGAGCAGAGATCTTGCACTAGAACTATTACTGTACAAGGACAGCTAGGAGAGAGAGAAGATAACTTTGACTTTCACAACTGTAATTCAGCGAGCGAGCGAAGCTGACTCTCAGTCGTGTTCAATTGAGATTTCAGATATATATATATATAGGTATGTATGCGTACGTCAAAAATATTCGCCCGCGCTTCTAATTACGTAAGTTAGGTAAAGCGTTCACAGTTCCAGTATTTTTCAATTAACGAGCGCGGAGAATCCTGCTGCACTGCCTTACGCAACTGTGTTTCAACCAAAACGTTTATAGCTACTCTCTTCTTGAAACTCTTTGTCAAGCTACGCTTCTTTGCCACTGCTTTCGAAGTTTATTCAGGTAATTCTGTTATTGTTAACTCTTCATGCCTAATCATTGCTATTATTTAGCGATTTCCTTCACAAATCATCTTTACCTATACTCATATATTACTCGCTCGCCATGCATTTGCGCTATTCGAGCGCACCACTAGTAATACTACTACTAATCAAGAACTACATTACAAGAGTATATGAAGTAAGTTTAGAATGGAATGCATGGGAAAGAACAAGATGGTGAATGTCTAAGTGTATAATTGAATGATGCTTGGGAGAGTATTGGAGTTTCTATAGGTGATAATGGATGAGGGTTTGTGTAATGCAGAAGTCATAGATGGGAGGGGCTCATTAACTTGGCTGGGCTGTGTGAAGGTCTAGGACCTGAACAGTAGTAGTAGTAGTAGTAGTAGTAGTAGTAGTAGTAGTAGTAGTAGTAGTAGTAGTAATTAAGTAATTTATAGACATCCACGATTCCAGTAAAAGGTCTAATGATCAATGTCAGGCTATACCAAGAGACTGGTGCCACCCGACAGACTGGTACCACCCGACAGACTGGTACAACCCGACAGACTGGTACCACCCGACAGACTGGTGCCACCCGACAGACTGGTACAACCCGACAGACTGGTGCCACCCCACAGACTGGTGCCACCCCACAGACTGGTGCCACCCCACAGACTGGTGCCACCCCACAGACTGGTGCCACCCCACAGACTGGTGCCACCCCACAGACTGGTGCCACCCCACAGACTGGTGCCACCCCA
>WLWI01003826.1_pt1 | contig 12872 bp, 5 predicted proteins | sample 6701501 | NCBI WGS metagenome assembly WLWI01 (sample SAMN12718690, study PRJNA515312) | sponge metagenome | isolation source: marine sponge | host: Mycale hentscheli | place: New Zealand: South Island, Marlborough, Capsize Point | collected 2014-11-01
ATAAGTTGAATTTTCATGGTTACTGGAAGATTTAGTAATTGGAAAGATATTATTACTGCACATCAAGCTGTTGAAATAATATTTCAAATACTGTTTCAAAAGTAGGTGATATGCTCTCTCATCACTGTGCTAACCAGAAAAAAGGAAAAAGAAATAAACCAGCAAGCAATGCTTTAAATAATGTCTGCCACAGAGGTTAAATTATACTCAATGAGATTTTGGCATGCTCATTCTATTACCTAATCTTACTATTGTCAAATACTTTTTCTTCATCATGTCTTTTTACTGTACTGCAAGAACTATTTCACTCTAAACTAGAAAAAGCCAGCAATACCAACTAATAGCGGTGTATTTTGTAGCAGATACGTGCACGTAAAAGTTTAATTTTAGATTTCTTTTTATACATAGAACTCAAGTATTCAGAAAAACAGGTCCTGCCTTGGCCAGAGCTGTTGGTATGCTGCCCTGTTTCACTCACTTTGCTCACTCACCTGCAATCATTGTGTCAAAAGACTAGACAGAATTATTAGACCATTTTAATTTCTCTGTAGTGATTCCTGTCCTATGGCTGATAGAAATATTACACAAGATAATTTTTTCAATTTCTTAAGCACACCCGTGGTTATTGCTGTTAAATATTTAAAAATATTTTTACATTGAGATGGGGTTGACCATCAAGTGAATACAAAAATGTGAGTCATTGTACCAAATGACATAAATAATATTGCTATTAAATATTTAAAAATATTTTTACATTGAGATGGGATGGACCATCAAGTGAATACAAAAATGTGAGTCATTGTACCAAATGACATAGTATATGTATATGTATATATACACTTACACTTTCTAACAAAGCTCTCACATTAGAATTTTTTTTACCCTGAAATTAAAAAAAAAAGTTGAAATTTTCCTTTCTATTTTTTATTCGTGTCCTAGCTATCTAATCTATGTAATAAATAGCATGTGGTGAAGCTGGCAACTGTTTTTTTTTACAACTGATAGATTCATCCACATTTTCAAAATAAGGATTGATTTTTTATGAGTAAGCTAACCATGAGGAACAGATATCAAATTGTCTTACTGTTCCCACTGAGTTAGCCTTGAAGTCTATATTTTTCTCACCTCCATTTTTCTAGAAAATTAAGTTTAATCCTTGCCGGCACTGAAGGTGAAGTGTATTCAAATTTTAATGGCACACTTAGAGTAGTAGCTCGGTCTGTTAGCTACTCTACAGGTGTCTAGGATACTTGATTACATTATGTGCTACTAATATGGCACATGTACATCCGTATATATTAACAATTGGTTCCAATAGATGTACCCATGACAGTGTCTTGCTTCTCTTCACTTGCTTACCAATAACACTCATTTATAATGGAAATCTCTGATACAAACATAAGAACTTATTATCTATTATGTGTGCATAATCTAAAAATATGATTATTATTAATTGTGAAATATTGATTTATAAGTGTAGCTTTGACGCTCACATTAGGTATCTAATGATCAGTTTCCCTAACTACAGTCATTTATTTGTACTCAACCAATGTGTTGTTTTGTTGGTACAAGCAAAAGGAAAGTATGCTTATGCTACTACAGGTCAGTCCAGTGGAGCATTGCGGCTAGTGGATTATTCATCCAAATTTCCAGCTTCTGGCAGGCTTGAGATATTCTTCAATTCCCAATGGGGTACTGTTTGCAGCAGTGGCAACACTTTTACCCAGTTGACTGCTGATGTGGCTTGTAAGCAACTTGGATTCTCCACTGCACTCTCCTGGGGCCATGTGAACAGTGAAGGGTAAGAATGGAAGACATGGTTAGCCAGCTAGATAAAGGTATATCAATATTCATGAGCAGATGGCTGTGTAGTATATTGTAGAAGTGATTTTTGAATAATGTGGTGTAAATTTAAAATTTGTACATCATACATGTTTACGTATTTGTAATTAGCATAGCATGTACTTATTATGGTGGTTGTGAACAATCTTACACTTGACTTGTGTGTACATGGTATACCAGATGATGATTGATCTGTATATGTAATGTGATTGTGTCCAGATTTAATGAAGGCACTGGACCAGTGGCTATTGGCAATGTGATGTGCTCTAGCAGGAGTGCTACAAAACTGACTAGTTGTGTTTATACCTCACATCCTGACTGCTCACACTATTATGACTTGGCTTTGAAATGTCGCCACACAGGTAAAGAAGCTTTGTTATTTTGTTTGTTTTATTTTCACAGCCTTCTCTTACATATATATATATTTTTTCAGGTGATAGAATCAGGCTGGTGTCCCGGAGTGGCAGATCAGACAATATCTCTGCGGGTCGCTTGGAGGTGTTCAAAAACTATGAATGGGGCACCATTTGCAATAATGATTTTGATTCTAATGCAGCAACTGTGGCCTGCCGGCAGCTGGGATTCTCAGACTATGTTGGATATGGTAACACGGCTGGGTATAGGTAAGCCAATATAGTATTAATCTTTCCCCTAGTTGTTTGTCTCTTTATATGTGTGTGTGTGTGTGTGTGTGTTCAATATAGTGTGCCCTCAGGATCATCAAATGTACCGTTTTGGTTATCAGGACTCTCTTGTTCTTCATCAGAATCTGACTTGTTCTCTTGTCCAGTTCGCACTACTAAATATTACACCTGTACTCATTCCAGGAATGATGTAGCTCTGTCATGCCTTGGAAGTAAGTCAAAGATGGTGCATTTACAGTAATGATAATTTTTTGGCCATTAATGGCTTAATTTGGATATAGTGAGAGTCGTAATACTTTAACTATTTTATGCCTGAGATTAATTTTTTGCTGGTACATAGCTATGTAGTTTACCTCAAATGGTATGAAAAAAGTAACCACTCATTAATTTGTTTAACTGTAATGTTTCACAGAGAGTAGACTTTGCCATTATTGGAGCAGTTGTTTTTGTTTTTTAATAAAAATCGGAGTATTTGCTGCACTTAAATACTCAATACTAACATCAGTAGTTGAAGGTGTCCGCGAAGACATTTGTTTCAGCAGTACACTAAAGAAGTCTCTGACTTAAAGGCATTTATGTCTACCCCAGTGCTAACTTACTCTGTAAGGCCTGGAACCAATGGTTGTTTATTCTTTATTCTATTAATTGTACTACCACATATGGTTTTACGAGTTATAGTTAATCAATGACAATATAGAAATGAACAGATGGATAAACAAAAATGTTTACACAGGAGCAAGGCCTTTTCATGATTTTTTATACTCTATTTTGTTTTTGTTACTAGTCATAAATGGTTCCTTGTTTTTGGTGATTGTTTAATCTTCTTACTGTAGCTGGCACACTGCGACTGGTGGATGACTCATCATGGTTGTTGAATAAACTACCTTCTGGGGGTCGATTAGAGATCTATCTGAATGGAAAGTGGGGCACTATTGATTCAGAAGGAATAGGAGTGAATGTGGCTAGCTTAGCATGCAGGCAACTTGGCTTCTCTGGTTATTTGCAATTTGGAAGTGTGAACTCTTTGGGGTAAATATATTAACTCATAAACATGCAAGATTTATAAAGTGTGTATGTACTTACATTATGTAAAATACACGCGTATGTACCACCTGTTTATGAATTTCGAAGTGTGAAGCATTTACAATTAATATAAAACTAAAATGGCCAAAGCAATTTTGAAGATCCATCAGTATGTTTGCTGGTAATAAATTTCTAGATAATTTTGTGTTAAATTTTGTCTCAAGTTTAATGTTAACTGCTACTTTTAGTGTTCATGACAACTTGAAACATCTTTATTTAATTCACTGGCATTCAACGGAGATGTAGCGTATCCCAGACAGAAGAATGGAAATTCATAGCAGAAACAGTGGCTGTGTCTGTTTACTGTTATCTTAGGGAAGCTTAGTTTAAGAGCATGTGAATTGTTTTAAAGGATCTCTGTCATGTGAACTTAGTAAACTCAACATAATCTTCCGACAAAAACAACAGCTATAAACCAACAAGACTTTTTTCTTATTGCTAATAGCAGAGTAAAACTTGCTCATCATTTGTGTGAGCACACCACATACATGTATAATTGTTTTATAGTAGGTGGGAAAATAGAGTCATTTTTTCTCTTACGCTAGTTTGCCACAGGGTTTACTTTTTGAATGATCAAACATTCTATAACAGTGGCTAACGTACCCCCATCTATAGCTTCATGCATGGTACAGATACGTATATAAATAAACTTTTCGTTGCTGCTTTTTTTAGATTTTTTATTTTTATTTTACTGAACAATATTAGTTTATATGCAAAGACTGGTTCGAACTATTTTAGCTCTATTTTACTGAAATATATTATTTATATGGGAAGACTGCTTCTAATACTATTTAGCTCTTAAATTTTAGTAGGTGTGTTTTAGATAAATTTGCTTGTTTTTGTTTTAGATATGATCCAGCATCTATGATGACTCCATCCTGGCTCCATGATGTGAGCTGTTACAGAGATTCATACCAACGTACTCTTCTTGATTGTTATAGTTCTGTCAGTGCGGAAACATCTTATGGCTACTACTATCATAATAATGACTTGGCTCTAGTGTGCGAGAGCCCAGCCTCCACTACTCCTGCATATAGTTATGATTCCAGTGGTAAGTAAGTGTGTGTAATTGCACTGTATGTAAAGTGTGTATGTGTGTATTGTAAATGATTTGATATTTATTTTACTCTTGCTAGGAGGGTTCAAACTAGTGTTCTATACGTAAAAATTTTAATACATGTATGGCACAATTCTAATATTTTGTTCAAATGTTTGCCCCTCCCCTCTCCAATTTTAAAAAGATAATCAAAATCCCCACTGTAGAGCTACAATTTTAAAAGCACCACACCAAAACGTAGCTACTGTATAAACTTATTGTGGTTGTCTAAGAGACACTCTAAACATTTTTTTATTATTTTGCAACAACCATCTAGTTACACAGTTTCTAGTGGGAGATATATTTGAATTTTATGACTAATTTTAGTCTAATTTTCTGGAGCTTTTAACAACAGAGCCTTTAAAACTGTTGTCCTATATACTATATGCATAATTTTCTGCTGCTGTCAATTTTCTGTGTGTGTGTGTGTGTGTGTGTGTAGGGCCAAGTATAGAATTTATTTTGCTTGTAACTCTGGGTAGTCTGTGTGTCTGTTCCTGTATTTTGGTGGTATTCAGCACGATATGCGTGTGCGTCATATATGCACGATTTAAAAAAAGGAGGTCTAGATTGCATGTCCAGCGTAATGTGGTAGAAGAAACATCTGACCCATCAGGGTATTCGGAAGGATTCATTTCCCGTCCTCCTCCTCCTCCTTATTCTGCCATAGATATCCATGCTCGTGGACAAGAAGAACGTATTGCACAACAAGAACAACTTTTACCGGCATCAATGCAGCCTGTAGTTAATTTTTCAGAAAATGGAGACATTGAGCATGAAATTTATTATCCCACAATAGCTGTACAGTTACCAGAGAACTATACAGGATTATCAAACCTTGAGACTCTAGGATCTGATACTACCAGTGATGTTGAAAGGAATACCAGCAATACAGAAGATACTTTCTACTCTGAGAACCATCGTTTGCTTTCATAAGTTCAAAAGTGTCTCTCCTCATTACTACATTATTTCTGTTGCAATTGTTGTTGTTTATTTTTATTCAGCTCATTTCATTTTTTTGTATCATAATTTTTAGAACTCGAAGGGAAAAAACCTATTTTTTTATTATTATTGCAGCATGTAAACATTTCTAGTTATTTTTCTCCTCTCTCTCTCCCCATCCCCCTCTCCTCAGACTCATTGCAGTGGTGGTTTGTTGAACTTAAATTATATATACTATAAAATTGATGGAAGCCTGCAAGATCAAGATCATATTTAAAATGGTCTGAATGTTGACATGCAGATAGATAGCCAGCATCCAGGAAGCTCTATACTATTGTCTCAGTTGTTTTTGTTTGTTTGTTTTTTGTGTTGTCAGGTATTTTCCAGATGTGTAAAGCTTAGAATTTTTTTCTTTTTCTTTTTCTTTTTTTGCAACTGAATTCTCTTCCCATGATGATGGGGAGTAAAAAAGCAAGCAAGCTTCGATAATGTCGTTCTCAGCATGTAGAAGCATAGGTATCTTTATTTTATTTATATTATATATATATATATTTTTTGTTGTTTGTTTGTTTGTTTGTTTGCTTGTTTTGGTTGAGAAATTTGTTATAGTTATTATTATATCGCAACTGTATAATTAACTTAAAGGTAGGTGGTTTTAGCTCCAGTGGTAGTTGCTTGAGGTGTGAGCTTATTAATACCTGTTTTCTTTTCCTTAATATGAAGCTACTTGCTAAAGCAATTTTACAATAGAACTTGAGCTGGTTGAGGCAAATGGATTGGTGGATTCTTTTTTTTTAGTTGAAATTATCGCCACATGAGGAGAGAAAAAATATAAATAAGGTGGAACACCTCATTTAAGGTACATTACAATGCACCCATTGACATACAATGGGTAATGGGTTGCTGGAGCATGTAGCTATCGTATTATTGGATTCTACTACAGAAATTTTAAATAATCTAGATTTTGTCAATTGCATATGCACCATTTCATCCATGTAACAATTATGTAGCTAGTGGCTTTATTGACATGAAATTAAAAAAAATTCATAAAAATAGGTGTTTCCATTTATAGTTGTGAAAGTGATTCTGCAGGAATTTGTGAATTTGGAAATTTTTGAGATTGGCTAGTTTGAGATAGTTCACTATCTTTGTCCTGCAATTCTGTTTCCAGTGACTGCTGAGATGGAGTATCACTTGTAACTGTCCTTAGTGCCAGTATTTCTGTAGATAACAGTACTCCAGTTTGATCACTGCTGATAAAACTGCTCTTCTTTGATACTTTAGATATAGACTTCTGTATACTTTGATTATTTTCATTATCCTTTTCGTCTTTCAATTCCTCACATTCCAAATCATCCAATTCCTTTACTTTTAATGGAATTTGTTGTTGCATTAAATTCCCATTGCATCCAGTGTCAGAGGAATGTTTACTATACTTAATTTCTCTATATGGAGAGTCTTGATTTTTAGTTGCGTGACTGATTAATTTGTCTAGTGTATTCTCAGGAGAATTTATTATTTCATTCTTATTTTCATCAAGAAATGTATGCAAATGAAATGAAGCAGGATCTTTATCATTAGAAATTCTTTCCATGTCAACCATCTCTGTTTTTCTCAGTGGTTCATTGTATAAAACAGAAAATTCTGAATGTCCAAACAGTTTCAATGAATTAGCTCTTTGTTGTTTATTAGGCTCATTGGTTAATAATATTTCTTTGTCATCTCTATTTGCTTCATAAAAATTTTGAATATATTCCTCAGACTCAGCGTACTTTGATTCAACTTCCTCAAAAGTATGACTCTCACTGGCTCTATTTTGAGCTAATACATCAGATGTATCGTTCTCAGGTTCTAAAGAGGCACTTAAATGTGTAACTACAGACATGTCGGTAGGTACTGTTTTCTCCGTGTCACCTTGCTTTTCATTACTAATTTTAGTGGTTCCTTCTACATAGTTTATGCCTTCACCCTTGATTTCAATTGAAGATATTTTACTTTCTATTTGCTTTTCTTCCTCAGTATTGTCCCAACCAGTGTTAACATCTTTTGATGAATCATGTGATTTGCACAATGGCAAGTCATTTTCTTTTACAGCTGCTTCAATTTGAGATTCTCCATTGTCTGCACTGATATCACTGTATTCATTTTCAAATCCCTGGCTTCTTCCTGGTACATCTTTCAAATATTTGATTTTTGAACGTGAATCATATAATACTTGCTGTTCTTGATCAGTTTTGTCCAAACCAGTCCTTTTATCTTTCATAAAAAATTGAGAATTGCTGAATGTCATTGTATCATATTTCAGATTTTCTTTTGCAGTTGCTAAATCTGTCATATCTATAGTCTTACATTGTTTTAGATTAGTACCTAAGTTTTCATTTTTTGACAAACTGCATACAACTGGCATTGTTTTGTGGCGTAATATGCCAATATTAGTCATTTTTGTTTCAGAATCTCCATTCATACTTTCAGTGGAATCTTCAATTTTTCTGACCAGTATTTGTATAGGTTGTGTGGCAGGTTCTGTTTTAGGCTCTGTAATGAATGATTTCCTAAATCCAGAAGCATTCTCTAGTTGATTATAGTATTTTGATCCATAGCACTTGTATAATTTGTGTTTTTTTGGGATTGCTTCTGTGTACACTTGATTTCCTTTGCTGTTTCTGCAGACCTCGGTTTCTTTTAGATAAAATGTTCTACTTACTTTGTCTGTGTTTGTTTCCTCACCAGATAGTCCTATAAAAATTGGACTATAATTTTGATCTATAGATTGTCTTGGCACCAAGGTGTTAGAACGATATCTTGAACCCCTTCTTTCACGAATTGCAGTTGCTATTAATTCGTCTTCATCAAAGTCAAACTCCACTTTTGTTGTTTCCTCAGTCCTTGGAGAGTCAGCATTTTGATTATCCATTTCTAGATGCGTTGAAGTTGCTAGTATTTCTTTTTCATCAAATTCCACTTTAGTTGGTGGTGAAGTATTTGAAACATCAGCTTTTTGATAATTATTCGTTAATATGTTTTGTTGGATATCACTCTCTTGACATTTTTTTGCCAAAAAATGATTACCCTCTGTGTGTGGTTCTGTCAGCAATAAGTTCTTTTGAGGCATGGCACAGTATGGAGATATTGTGCAGTGAGGACACATGCCCATTGCCATTACTGGTACTGTACCAGTTATGTTGAAAGGATTAACATGATCAAATGATGGCCCGAATTCTTTCCCACAGGTACATTTATAGTACGGGCCTATAAGAGATTGCTGGATATGACGGGACTTTTTCTTTTCTTTTTTTCTCTTCTTTAGTTTGCATTTTTTGTGAGTTGATTCAGAAAAACTAGTAGTTGCATCTTCATTGCATTTCTTCAGTTTAGTTATGGTGAATTCAGAATGATTTTCCAGAATACTATTTTTGTGAAAAGCCATAGTTTGCTTTGAGAAAAATGTATTACTTTTTGTAGAAGTTAGTTCATTGCTTATAGCAGAAGCACATTCAGGAATAGACTGGTCATATAGATTGTCTTTAGGCAGTTCAGAACCTCCAAAGAATATTACTTTTGCTGAACCTGATACTTTATTAGTTATTTCTTCTTGCTTTGGCAAGTCCACAATGAAAGATGAATACCCTATAACTAAAGTAACCAGTTCCAAGGGAATTTTATGAAAATATTGTATATCAGCCACCAAAATATCACATTGATTTTTCACTGTTTCAAAATCAGTGTTGTCTTCATCTGATATGATTTTAGTCCTATAGTATGCTCCAGACTGAACTTGTGAAGGATTGAGTATGCCACACTTGACCAAGAAGGGATAGAATAAAACATTGCGTAAAGTATCAAGAGCAAAAGAATCCAGTGCTAAAATAAGCACACGCTTATGATTCAGATCAATTTCTTTTTCTGGTAGTACATGTTCCTCAACTGCCCATCCAAGCATGTATGGTAGACAGCTAATTATCATACTATGTGAGACAGATTGTAAGGGTTCATTAACAACAAGTAACAGCTTGTCTTTGGTATCAGGATTGGAGAACCATTTTACTACAGTTTGAAGTGCATTCATTTCCTGTGATCTTAGCCTTGATTGCTCTCCAAATAAGCGCCTTCTTTTTATTATTCCCCCAAATAATATAAGTGGAGATTCATATTCCAATGTTTTGGTTTGGTTTGAGTCTGACTGCACATTTAAAAATATTAATTGTGAATATCTATCAAATTTTTGTATAATACCTTTTTGTAAGTGTTCTTCAATGCTGTTAAATGAGTATGATATTACAACAGAAAATCCATTATCAGGTAATTTCTCTAGGCATTTCATAGGTGAGACTACAACCTCATTGGTATTCAAGGCACTAATGATATCTGCTGGAATTTCAGATCCATTAAACAAATAAGAGTGATATAAAATAGAGTCATGAACATCTTCAGATGTCATGAAGTTTTTAATGAAAGGATTAACATGAAGTAAATTCCACAATTGGTTAAGCACGTCAGTACTTGCACAAATCACCAAAATTGGCTTGTTTAAATTCATTTCGCTTGATTCTATAAGATTACAGCTTACAGCCCAGCCAAACATATATGGTAGGCAGCATATCATTGCTCCAGCTTGTTCTGACTCAATGGTCGAGTCAATTCTAGCTGGTTGGTGCTTGCTGTCTGGGTAAACAAACCAGTCTACCGTGGCTCTGAGTCCTAGTAGCTGCTGCTCAGACAAAATAGAAAGTGAATTATTAAAAAGTTTTTCCTTGATATATTGTCCATATCGAACAAGTGAAGGTATAAATAATTCTGAAGACTGTTGTAAATATTTTAATCTAGATTGTACTTCAGCAGCAAATTTTTCAGCAGTTTTATGGGATGCAATTCGAAAGAGTATAACTCTAGTTTTTTTAAATGATGAAATAATGTCTTTTTCTACTTGTCTGCTTAAAAGATTGCTTTTATATATTACTACGACTGAAAAATTATCACTTGGAAAACTTTGATAGTACTCTTGTGCTGACAAAACAAGCTCATGTGAATTATTGATTTTTGCAATTGTGACTGCATCAAAATGATCTTCTACTACATGTGTTTTATAAAGTGCCTTGTTAGCTAATTCTTCATGCTGTAGATATCCACTTTCTATAAGATAAGGTTTATCACCTAAATGTTTTCTTAATAAAATCATTGACTCATCATTTGTTGTTATAATAAGAACTGGTTTTGTCAAATTTAGGCTTGCGTGATTGGTGGATACTTTCCCAAGAAAGTATGGTAGAAAGCAAAGCATTTCAACCTCGCCCATTCCAGCTCTCATTGAGAGTACTAGTGGAGTATTTAGGAATTCACTTCCAATATTATCAGCAATTTTCCACAATACAGAAAGCTGTCTTTTGCTTAACAGAGTACGGATGCGGTCTGTTCTTATTATGTCTTCAGCATGCCTTGCTAGATTTGAAACAGGATAACTAAGTTTAAATTGAGTGTGGCCTGCTAATTTGCTTTCTTCACTGCTGCATTCCTCGTATTGATCTACCATAGGAGGAGTTGTAAACAAGACTATCTGAGTATGCTCAGCAAACTTGAGTTTGAGATGGTGTTGCTGTTCTGCTGACAGGTCTTGGTTTCCATACACAACAACAATAGAAAAGCTATTGTCAGGAAGATATTTACAATATTGTAGTTTCGAGAGAACAATATCATAGTGGACAGCTTTTGAAGCTATACGAACAGCATCAGTACTATTTTTGATTGTAAAAGTTCTGTAATAAGCACCATCTTTAATATCATCTGTGGACAAAAAACCTTGGGTTTGCAAGTAAGGTTTCAACCCATTTATTATATCAGTAGATAAATGGTTTTCTAGATGAGCAAAGCAGTGATTAGATATAGCAATCATGAGGATAGGCTTGTGCAAGTCAATTAACAAAGATGGAATTTTTCCTTCCTCACAAGCAAATCCTAATGCATATGGAAAGCATAAAACCACTTTCAGCTTTCCTGGCACTGGCGACCACTTTAAAACATTGTCTTGATCTGGATTACCTATTCGATGTAAAATAGCCACAATAGCTTTTTTCTGGTCATCAGTCAAACCAGAGTTTTCATCATATAATCTGCTAGTCACTTGCTTTCCCCATTTCTTTAATACTGACATGCCTTCATTATGTTCATATTTATCAGCATTCATAGTTTCTCTCGTCTTGCCACAAAGCTACTTTTCAGAAAACTATTGCGGATAGACAACAATCAGCCACAAATCTACATTCTGTCACGATAAAAAAATGAAATAAATTATAAGAATCATCTACAAAGATATGAACAAAACTACAAAATAGGTAGTCTCGCAAGCCAGACCCTTTACTAACAGTAAGTGAAAGGAAAAGGTTTATCATGTATATATTCATTCTTTCCCCATTAGCTGTGGGGAATTTAGAGTGCACAGGGAGTGTGATTTGTTTAAATCCAGTTATTTGTAAATGTGTGAGAAAGACACAGAGAAATGATTACTCTATTGTACATGCAACTGTTGGCATTTTTTTTTCTATCAGGCAAACGCAAATTCCACAGATGTAACCCAGTACTGTAAGCAAGCTGACCAGTATAATCTGCTTTCAAGTTAGAACTGAATACTTTCTTGCTTATTTCTACAAACAGCCAAAAAGATTTTGTTCATCATCTGACAGTTTTAGCCAAACTGTTGGCCATGTCACACTGACACAGGAAGTATAACTTACATTAATTACATCCCAGTGAAATGAAATGTTAAAGCAAGGTGAGTGGACCTTTATATTCCCCGCAATGTTTGTAAAGGGTCCGGCTCATGAGCCGTACACAATATGGCCATCATAATTAAAAAGAAAAGAAAAAGAAAAAAGAAAATTTAATTTAAAAAAACAACAAAACTAAACAAAAACGAAACGAAAATTAAATACCATAATTGATCGACAGCTATATATACTTTAAGGCATAGTGATTTGCTACACATAGACATGAGAGTAATACACAACTTATAATAGGTAGTTAAATTATGCCGAGCATAATCGGCAAGATATTTTGAGAGCACATGAGTCTGACTCATGTCACTCCAAATTCAGCAGTAAAACAAACTTTTGTTAGTAATACATAGCTCTCCAGATATATATCAGTCTAGTTTTGGAAGATTTCACTCCAGTTATAGTTCAGGCTTCACTCATAGTGGAGTGGCATAGCTAACGAATTGTTCATATTTGATAAAAGTATGAAAATTGGTACCTGTACAAATAATTATAAAACAA
>WLWI01003829.1_pt1 | contig 12869 bp, 9 predicted proteins | sample 6701501 | NCBI WGS metagenome assembly WLWI01 (sample SAMN12718690, study PRJNA515312) | sponge metagenome | isolation source: marine sponge | host: Mycale hentscheli | place: New Zealand: South Island, Marlborough, Capsize Point | collected 2014-11-01
AGATCTGGAGATAACAGCTGGCAGCTACAATGCTAAAGTAAACTTGCTAAAGTAAACTTGCTAAAGTAAACTTTCTGGCGTGCTTCAATTGAATTTTAATTGAATTTTAATTTTGGGCCGGAAACACTTGACACCCGAAAATATCATAGCCCCAGGAAAAATCACCCGGAAAATATCACTTTTAATCCATGGGTGTTACCGCAGCAACCATGGTATAAGACCTTTTATTGTGCTACCTTTTTTTTTATTTCGGGCTATTCGTTGAGAAAAAGCGAAGATTTCCAACTCCGCGCAGGTACCCAGCTTTTATGGGCAACGCCCCTTAGCGTCACTTCATAATCACGTGAGCAAATAATTTCTGCAGCCAGCTAGCTGTGTACTTAGCTTTCTGCTCAGGGTCCTAAGTAGTCGGGCGGAGCCCGACCTCTCCCCTTAACGGAGTTGAAAGAAGTGAAGTTTCGCGTTATACAGGTGACTAGTGAAGACAGCGTTTCCATGTACCATTTTCATTGGTCGAGCTATTTTGATACCTCATTAAAAATAGCTAACAGATTCATGCTTGTTCTTTTTGGAGGAAGGAGATTATATTGTAATAGCTAGGTAGTGTTTAATAGCGCTGAGGGTTCGCACCTTTGGTGCTTCATTGCTGTAGCATTGATTCATTGAAGATGGAAAGACTTTAAAGAACCCCCAACAAGATTGTCAAGTGTTTATTCAGTGTAACTCCACACCGAGTACTACCCACAAATCATATCTACACAGACATTTGAAATAAAATATGATACATGATATACTATGCTTGCCAAGAAGTATTGTCTGTTACCTAAGACCAAATTCACGAAAAAAAAGAGTAGGAAAAAAAAATAGGTAGGTAAATTGATGCCTCTTCCCATCCCATTTCTATGGGATTTTTTTTTTTTTTTTTTTAATTTGTGTTATCCATCAACTGGCTTACTCCAAAAATAGCACCAATGCTGACAATGGAAGGTCTTTGCTTACATTTCTTATAGTCTTTGAAGCAACACTGTATCTGTTTCAGATCTACTCTGAAGACTTCCTTTAATTCTTGGAGTTGTCAGCTCACCAGTACCTTTTTTTTTATCAGTGAGCAATAATTATTAATAATTATTATAATACACTTTTTCCTTTTAAATACTCTTTTGATATAATTTTTTTACTATTCCAATAAAGAAACAATTTATTCTATTATTATGAGGACATTATTACAAAGCTAGTATAAAAGCAAGACTATTATTCAACAAAAGTACCTGTGACATCTGTTAATGGCTGCCAAATAAGCAGGTTATGTTGTGTTAGCTATTATTCATCAAAAGCGATACTGACTTGAATGCATTCTCTGTTTCTTTTAAGGTCAGAATAAATAACTTCATTCTTAGACTCCCCATGTACTTCCACCTGAATTTCATTTCTTTGCATCCCAGAAATATCCCCTATGCCAGATTTCTTAGTGATAAACGCATGTCTACCACTTCCTTCTTCTCTAATCTCTTCTTCTCTGACTTTTTCTTTTAACATGGCCAGCTGTTTCTGCAGTACAGGTGGCCTTGACACTTTGCCACTGAAGTATATAGCAGGAGCAGAACCACTCCTGGGTCGGTGTGTGTGGGCCAGTGGCTGGATGCTCTGCTGTGAAGTATCGCATGCTTCTCTCAGAGACATCGGGGACACTAGATTTAATGCTTTGGCAGCCACACTCCTGATGGCATCAAAGTCTCTAGAATGAGCCATCTCTGGATGGATGTTGCTCCTATAGCTATAGTATTTGCCGCAGTTGTTGTGACAGCAAAAGAGATGCTTGAGTCTCTTCCTGATATCGCGATCTCTCATGACTAAGAAAGGGTCCAGTGCTGTAGAAGAGAGGTACAATTGGATTACCATAAAATGGATCATGTGTGGAATTTTGCACCATGAGGCAAAGCTCACTGATCTCACCACTTGAAACAGGTAACCAGGCAGTCCTGTCAGACAAAATGATATGAAAATAAGTGCAAAAGTAAACATTGCCCTTCTCTCACGGGCAGAGTTCATACTCATGTCATGATCATTTATAATACTCTCTTTGGAGTTGTTGATCTTTCCAACATTGAACATAGACTTTCTTAACTTCCTTGCCTTGTGAAACATCCAGATGTACATAAATATTGGAAGGATTCCACCTACTATGAAGGAAAACGAGAGCACAATTGAGATAAACAGTCTACCTTTACCTACTGCTGGAGCATATAACAGACAAGTAGGCACATTTGGCCGGAAAGCAACTCCTACATAACCAGCAACTGTAGTTATACTCAGAATAATAGGAATAATCCATGAAGCTGAGAGTAACAAGGTTATAATCTTCTTGTTGTGCCTGAGATAGGAAAAAGGAAATTTCACAGCACAAAATCTATCGAATGCTAATACTGCCATGGTAAACCAGCGAGTGATAACAAAGTCAGTTGACAGAAACCCAAACGCCTGGCAGCCCCTGAAACCAAATGACCAGCTGGAAGATACAGTACTGATTAGTGTAGGCAGGTGATAAGAAAGAACTAAAATAGAATTGGCGAATACAATGTTTAGACTCACTAGAGTTGTCCTTTGACGAAGCTTTTTGTACTTAAGGACCAGCAAAAGTATTATTCCATTTCCTACAATAGTTAAAACTATGATGATAGCTATTATGATAGCATGAACATAAAGCTGCCAGGGAGGTCTGTTTTTAAGGGTGAAACACCTGCTGCAGTCAAATATAGTTTTCCCAAAGTTCTCCTCCAAGCATTCTTCCAAAGTTAGATTATCTACTGAATTAAATTCCATCCAGCCAAACTCGAGTCAATTCTTTTTGCAGCTAAAAAATGTCCTTATTTCTGTGGCATCAATATTATTAGAAGAAAAGAATATTGCTTTAGTCCAAGCAATAACGTTAATACTGCTAGCAAGCTTTCTGGTAATAACAGCAGCTCTAATGTTCCTTTCACAGCAAGGCCTGCCCACAGTTGTATCATATGCACGTGAAATAGAACAGGACACATGATATGCGGTGCAAGCCAAAAGTGTGGTCCTCTCAAGAAATTATATACCACTTCTTATGTTTTTTAAACCTTTTTTTTTTTTAATATCAAATTACTAACGGACATGTACACTCGTTTAATAGGGCTAACAGACATAATATATTTTGTGTAAATATAATGTTCATAATAGACTCTTACTACTGTATGAAAAGGGGAACATTAGTGAAACAATATCAGCATGAATGCTACAGTTCAAGTGTTTATTCTTATCACATTTAAATCTGTCGAATTTCTATTTCATCCACACCATATGACGAAGAACTCAAGTTTAAGCTACTGCAATGGGTGTCTTTGGGCCTTGAATTCAAAGTTTCCTCCCAAGCTAAGAAGCTGTCATCTTTGTGAAAATTTGTGCCTTTGCGAGGTGACAATGTAGGAAGCGAACCACTTCTGATTCTGAAATTATTGGAGCCATCTATATGTTCAAATCTGGATTCTGAAGGTAAGAAATATATTGCATCAAAAGCTTGTAATCGCTGTTGTGACGTGATAGTGCCCCTGTTTCTGTTCTCACTTCTAACATCTCTTGGTCTTTTGGAGCAGCACAGTAGAAGCCTTTTTAGTGCTACTCTAAAATTTCTTTCCCTCATGAGTACTATTGGAACAAGTGCAGATGTAGAGCAAAGAAGCTCTATAGTGATGAAGTGTATCTCGTGAGGAATACCGCACCATGTACTCAGGCTCAGCCACCTCACCATGACCAACAAACCAGCAGGCATTTGAGTCAGGCACGAAACTGTAAAGATGAGCACAAATGTGCTATAGCCAGGGATTCTTTCATTTGGGGGATGGCTGTTATCTGTTCCTGTGTCCCGTCGACTCACAATTGCTAGTTTTTTCAAACACAAAGTTTTGTAATCTTTAAAAAAAATCCACACATAAATAGCAAAAGGGATAGCTCCTCCAACCAAACCAGATATCACTCCCATACTGAAAAGTAGTATACTTCCCTTGTTATTCTCAGGAAAGTATGGTACACAGGTGGGAGCATTCTGCCGAAAAACAACAATAGAATACTCATCCACTGTGATGGTGCTGAGGAGAATGGGAGCAATCCAGGACGCCACAATCAACAGGATCAGAAAACACTTGCTGCGTTTGGGATAGATTGAAAAGTGGGTCATGCAAAGCTTGTCTAGAGCCAGTATTCCCATATTGAGCCAGTAGGTGAGCAAGAAGTCATTGGAGAGGAAGCCGAATATCTGACAGCCTGTGAACGAAAACTTCCATTCTCCGAAGGCAGCAGAGACAAGCACAGGAAGATGAAAGGTCACAATGAGACCAATATTAACAAAGACAACAGCTATGGCAATAATGGATGATCGATATCGAAGCTTTTTGTGCTTTGAGATGAGGATAAAATATAGAGTGCTTTCCACAATGCTCATGAAAGCAATTATTGTGATGATGGCAGCATGTCCATACAACTGCCACTGTGGCCTCTCTGAGAGATCGTAGCAATTGTAGCAATCCATAATTGACTTCTTCAGATGCTCCAAGCAATCTTCTTTGGTTAAATTTTGTTTGTATTTGGTCCATTCCTGCAAGTTCCAGTTTGACTTATCCATAGCAAATTAAAAAAGACTTGTAATTAATTGTTCTAGTAGCAGAGCAGAACATTAGATACTTATGAATATAGCATGTGGAGATTTTTTTTAAAGGGTAAGTATTCAGAAGGTATACAGTTGATTATGTGTCATGAAGCATGTGAGGTATGGTACAAATTGGAAACAAGAGAAGTTGTGGGGAGTGAGAAACTGGTATATCAAGTGACTTTAATGGCAGTGGGAGGAGTTTTATTCGTCTGCTCCATTACTCTATGAAATTACAGCTGGACCAGCTTTCTTTGTAATTAGATCCGGACAAAATATCAATCTTGTTTACTATTCACACACAAAACACACACACACACACACAACACACACACACACACATGACACACACACACACACACACAACACACATATACACACACACACACACACACACACACACACATGACACACTACTCTATGCAATGCCTTGGTTCCACGGTGCACTTAGTGACAGCTAACTAACTATTTGTATCAGCAGAAGTCTTTAATTAGTACTATATCAACACAAACAAGCTGCCTGAATTCCAAATCACTCATACCCAAAACTTTAGTATTTTAATTAATCATTGATAATAGAAATCTAGTCCGACTTTAGCTGCTTACACTTCCTCATAGAATGATATGATTATATGCTTATAAAATGATTTAGTCTGTGGAGAGTATTTAAATGTGATATTTAAATTGTTAAAATCATTATTTTGCTAATTAGAGAGTTATACAATCATGTTTAATTAGCTACCTGGATAAATTACTTTTGAAAGAGCTATTTAAGCTTTTTCCTATATAGCTATATTACTACAGTGAACAAGTCTAAAACAAACAACTAGACAAAATAAACAAGTAAAATATTGAAGCATGTTCACACATTCCCAGGTATTTTCATCACAACTATTGTATTGAAATTGCCACCATTTGCTAGCAGTTCTCTTGGACTTTTTTTTTTTTTATAGGTGCCGAGAATTATGACTAATTTTTGTCTTTAAGCTGTGTATCAGAGAGGGTTAGCTTGTTTTTGCCCATCTTTGCCACATTCGGAGTGAAGCAATCTAGTGGCATGGATCCACTTCTTGGACGATACGGTATTCTTGCTGTATTTAATACAGCAGGTATGCAGTCTCTGGAAGTGGCCACTGTAGCAAGTTTTAAAGCTTTTGTGGCAGAAGTTTTGACTGCATCAAAATTTCTCTCTGGTGAAATTTGAGAATGAATGCTTCTTCTGTTGGCATAGTACTTGCCACAATTATTGTGACAGCAAAGTAAGTGCATGAGCCTCTTCCTGAATTCCCTACTTCTCATTAGTATTAGTGGGTCAATGGCTGAAGCAGACAGATAGACCTCTGTTACTCGAAATTGGATGGTATGTGGTATATCACACCAAAAACTTGCACTATACCACCGCATTACCTGAAACAGTAATGAAGGTATGGAGGTCAAGAAAAAGGCTACAAAAATGATTCCGAATGTCAAGAATACCTTTTGTTCTCTAAAATTCCTTTCTTTATTCAATGTATTGCTTGTTGTGGCTGCCACTAGTATTGAGTTTCTCATGGTTCTTGCTTTGTGAAGTAACCAAATATATATTGCAGTGGGAAGAATTACTCCAACAAAAAAAGTGAAGAGAGACACAAAAGAGAAATACAGCTGGCCTTTGTTGATAGTGGGAGCATACAGTAGACATGATGGAAAGTTGGGACGAAATGCAACACTAGCATAGCCTTTGATAGTCACTGTGCTCAGCAGAACTGGAAGAACCCACGAAAATGAGAGTAAAGTATGTATTTACTTTGTTTCACATAAGAAAAAGGAAACTTCACAGCACAGAATCTGTCCAATGCTAATACCCCCATATTCAGCCAGCGAGCCAGGATGGACTGGGTGGCCAGAAATTCAAATAGTTGGCAACCAGCAAAGTCAAACAACCATTTCCTAGCCAGTGTAGATATTATGACTTGCAGATGAATGGCAAACACACAAAGCCTGTGTTTGCCATTAGTAAGCTAAGACTAACTACAGATGTTCGATGGCGCAGCTCCTTGTACTTTAAAAGTAAGATGAAGAGCAGGAAGTTTTCAAAGAGACTCACTACCATAATGACACTCACAATGGAGCTATGAAGAGACATATCCCAGTCAGTCATATTCTGCAGGCTGTAGCATCTGTTGCAATCCAAAAAAGTTTTGCCAAAGTTTTTCTCTACACAATTCTTGTAAGAAGTATAATTGTCTTCCATTTCTACAATTTCCTTTGTTGTTAGTTTCATGTGAACCGAGGGATAAAAATGTGATACATTTAAAAAATTCATGTTATTCTATATCTGATATATGGGATGTCTATGCATCGTGCAACAGGAAGTCTATCAATTCTAAATCCTGCACCCCAGGCAATGTCTGTGAGGGAAAAGACTTAGATAACACCAATTTTTTCTTCTTCTTGTTTTTGAATTGATTTAATAAGCCATCATGAGTGAAAGCTAATGCCATTGTCATGTAAGGTGGTATAAACATATTACAAGGCTTATTTTACATGGGGTAATAACATATGCCCCAATTCCACTCCCTACTCTCACATTCCTATATTACAGCATCTAATGTGTGAAGGACAGTCCAGTTAGACCACTACCTAAAGTAGTATACTCTATTGTGTAGCTGAGATCATACTTTATATATCCTGATTGAATAGAAACAGTCCTTTTTGCTTTGAGTATATAGTATATCCTGATTTACTAGAAACAGTTTTTATATGCTACGAGTACTTAAAATATTAGAGATTGCAAAAGAAAAATAAGATTGATGGTAACAATAACTTATTTGGAGTTTTCCATATTATTGTGCAACAGTATTGGTTTTCTATGTTACTGAAGTTCACACAAAGGATATTATAATGTGTTGCAAGAGAGCACTGCTAGTTCATGCTACATGGCTAGACTTCAGTAGTTGAACTTTTAATTCTGTTAACAAATTTGTTCACAGGCTTGAGTATATCAACACTGGCTAACTAAGAATTCCTTGACTTTATCTGTGGGTATCTTTGGGTTTCAGGTACCTGAAACAATTTGAACTAAATTTAGCTTGCTATGTCAAGTGGTTTAATATAAGACAATTTCGTATTTAATCTAGAGAGGAGAGAAATTTTCTCAAACAAAATACCTAGTCAAATTTTATTCAAAATAAGTGTCAGTTAAATTACGCACATTAGCTACTATATTATCAAAATAATAGCAAGCATTACAAATCTCAATATAGCTAATATAGCAAATCTCAATATTTTGGACCTGAGTTCTGATTTTTAGGTTGAGAGATATGTTGAGAGACATGCTTCCGTTACACAAGGACCATCTTTTTCTATATACATATAAATGTGTAGAGTAAGAGCAGGGAGGCACGTGTCCTCTTAATTATCAAGGGGGTGGGGGGTGGGGCTGGCCCCCAAAATTTCTGATTGATATTTCCCTAAGATTAGTTGTAACGCTTCCTTGATTATTGAAAAACTTTTGATTATTCCATGAACAGGTTTTCTTCCCTTGAAATTCTATGACAGCAAATACCTATGTTGCCTAACACGTTCATCAAACAACAGAAGACTTGATATGATACCCTTCTAGTCACACGAGACAGACCCTTTACTGACCACGCAGTGAAGGGAAGGGTCTAGTTACCATCTTCTACTGGAATGCAACTAGCTAATGTAGTTTGATTCCTGTTAGTGTGCTGCGGTAAAGCCTTCAACCAAATTGGGTGTTGCAGAAGTTTGTTAAAGATGCATAGAGAAAGCAAAAAGATGCTAGTCTTAACAAAAGCCCTAAGGGCTAAAGTATAGAGCAAAGAGACAAATGAAAGTAAAACACAACAATATTTTTCACAAATATATATAATATACTATATATAATATATATATATATATATATATTATATACTTTGATTAATTAACTTGTATATAGCTTTATAACCCATCAGCAGTAGCATCCTTAATCATTTCCTGTAGCTAAGGCATCGGCAACAATGTCTCATAACTTTCACTTATAGAGCTAAAAGCTGGTGAGGAGCTGGGCACCACTCCTGGGAATAGCTGACACTTGAATTTCTACAAGCTAGTGCATTTTCACCAGGAGGCACTGTCTGAAAAGAGCATTGACAACCATAACAAAATCTGTAAACTTTCAGCTGTACAACTCTATATATGAACATCTGTGTTTTGTCTTAGCATAAACAAGGCTAGCTACTGAAATTACTAATTGGAACTAATCTTACAATGAACTGGAAGCACAATGCCATTGATCTTATGCAAGTCATGAGCAGATTCACTAAAACAGTAAAAATGGTGCATGTTGGTGGTCATGCTGATGATGGTTACGTAACTCTACTTGAAATTAACTGGAGCCTGAAACTAAATGCTACTTAATAGCCAGAAAGAAAGATGATATTTAAGTGTAAAATTTCAATGTCAATTATGACTGAAATTTAATCAGAATACTGATGAAGGCTAAACTAAGTAAAAAATTTTTTTTGTCTTTTCTGCAACATTAGATGGCATTCAAAAACTACAACAAAATTTTAGCAGTTTTAAACTAGTTACAAGAAAAGTATAGTTGATCTATGTTCATTTCAGAGAGCTCCGAAAATTATTGGCTAAGGAGTGTATGGAGAGTTGAAATTAGTTACCAGACACACGAATACAATTTTCCCATTATAGTTGTTAATGCCAGCTGGCTTGCCTCTCATCTGTTTGTCCTTTCTTTCTTTTTTATTTTATATAACTTATGTAAGACATGTCAAGGCAATCAAAATTGTATATAACTTTTAATAGCAGGTAATTTGATCAAATGATGAATTCAATACACATAGTAACAATAACAAACAACTACATACACATGGTGATTAATATGACCTGAATCTTGTGAGGCAGCCTTTCTGAATTTAGCTGTACAAGTGAAGACCAATAGTCTTAAGCATTGTTACATAATGAGAATATTGTATGTTAGTCATGTCTGTCATCATCATTAATTTTCCAGAACAATAGAAACTTCTACACATCTTTCAGCACATGAATAAGAACTGCAATGCTTTGTGGTACACATATTCTGAACTGGGTCTGAGTGGCTTTTGACAGGCAAATTTGGAGAATCACTTGCAAGTGATTGGTTCTGCTTTTTACATGGACTTTCTCTTTTCTCTTCTTTGGAACCACAAGGTAGCTTCTGAACTTGTTCGAGGCATTTTTTGCTCAATATGTGCATCGAGTCAGCTTTTAAAGAATGTTTTAACAAATTGTCATTGATTTCTTTTTTCCTTTCTTCCTTGAGACCACGAGAAAGCTCGGATAAGGATCTTCTGTATGAAGTCAAGTCTGAAGTCGGAACTGACCCTGTCCTTAGCCGATAAGGAACAGCTTTACTAGCTGAAGCACTTCTAATGTTATCAACAGAACCAGATAAAGACACCAGATTGGCAGCTCGAGAAGCTGCTATTCTAATGGCATCAAAGTTCCGTTCTGGAGGAAGATCAGGGCAGACTTCACTTCTGTTGTTGTAGTATTTACCACAGTTGTTATGACAATACAGTAGGTGCCTTAGCCGCTTCTGAATGTCTCCATCCCTCATAAGTAGAAATGGATCAATTAGTGTGGCAGAAAGAAATAACTCTATGACCTGGAAGTGCACCATGTGAGGTATCTCACACCAGATATCAATCTGAATCCATCTAATCAACTGAAAGATGTATATTGGAGCTCCAGTCAAACAGAAAGCGACAAATATAAGTGCAAACGTAATAATAGCCTTTCGCTCGTTGGAGTAACTACCTTGATTGTCTTGTGTCTCTATAACACTTTGTGTGGAATTGTTGATAGTCATTGTCCCAACATCTTTCAGGGAATTTCTGAATTTCATCGCTTTGTAAAAAAGCCAGCTGTAAAGTAACAGTGGAAGAACACCACCAAGCACAAAGCAAGATGTGAAAACAACTGAGAAATAAGGCTTGCCATTTGCAACAGTTGGGGAGTAGTATAGACATGCAGGAATATTCGATCTGAAAGCCACGCTGGCATATCCTTGAACGGTCACGACACTGAAGAGAATAGGAAGGACCCAGGACGATGCGATTAGGCCCACTGAAACAGCCTTGCTGTGCTTGGGGTACAGAAAGGGAAATCTTACTGCACAAAACCTGTCAATAGCAAGCACTCCCATGTTTAGCCAACGGGTGAAGACGAACTGAGTAGAAAAGAAGCCAAAGATTTGGCATCCCAAAAATTCAAACACCCAGCCTTCCGTGAGGGTGCTGAGCATGACTTGGACATGGAAGGATAAGACCAGGCCTGTGTTTGCCAGTATGACACTTATGCTGTATACGGATGACCTGTTACGAAGCTTCTTGTACTTGAGCAGCAAGACAAAGAATAGTACATTGCCAAACAAACTAATGATGATGATGATCGCCGTTATTATGATATGGGCACAGAGCTGCCAAAAAGGCCTCTCCTGGAGGTTGTAGCAATTGCTACAATCGACAGGCGTCTTTCCAAAGTTCTCTTCTATGCATTCATCAAATGACTGATTCGGCCACTTACTCCTCATAGTCTCCCTTACAGTTATGGAGGGGTGCAAGCTGGTGTCAAGACTCTATCTTGCTATAACTTGATATGTTTAGTGTGGGAGAGCGGGCACTGATACCACATCAAATGATTGGCCGGCTATCTGGTCTGTCAATGACACCAGTATCATGTGCACAAAGATCATCCAGCGACTATAACCTAAAGTTATTTGTTTATTGGTGCTGTAAATATTAAAACTGAAAGTAGAACTTTGTAGTAATTTTATCTAACAAGCCAACACTTACAAACTAAAACATTACATTTTTGCTCACACAAGTGGGTCATATTTAGTATTATGAAATTTGGCATTTGATTATAAAATCATCAATACTGTATACCTTGCCATGCTCTTTAATTAGAAACCATGAGCAATAGCTCTAAATCATTGAGCATTTTAAAAAAGTTCTCATTATTGTTTTGGCCAGGTAAACTTGTTTCATTGGTGGACCTTTCCCTATGAGTTGAATCTCCATGAAAGGTACTGAATAAATGAAAGACTTGACTAAAAAATAAATAAAAATACTGGGCAAATCTTGACGTAGTACAAGATATAGTAAATTGGTAAAAGGGAAAATTAAAACGGAGCGCCATGAATACGTCAATTTGATTGGTCCATTGCTTGAATCTAATTCGTTTTGAATCATGCCCTGCAGTGCTTAGAAATTGCAGGCTTTTCATTTATGTACCTGCACTGCCTATTCTATAGTATACCATGAAAATGAATTATTATAACTGAATTGCCCAAATAATGTCAAAAACTGACCTAAAATTTTGAATCTTTATGTCACATTTTGCCATGCAACATAGTGCAAACAACTCTGTTAAGAAAAAGATGTGATATAACATTTAAATTACATAATATATCTTATGAATCCAACAAAGATGGTGCAACTTGGCTTCACCTGAGCTACTCATGAATACACACATAAAAAAGGCTAAATTTGTCTAATTTTTTAAATCCAAACTAGTATTTAATGACAGTCCACTAAATTAGTATTTGCTGAGACCAACACACTCTACAGCTTCAGAAATTCTGCCAGAGTTTCACTCTCCACAGCTTCTTCAAAAGCATCATAGTCCTGAAGACAAATATTTAAACAACCACAACAAAAAAAAGTTTTTTTATAAGTAAATTTCTGATTTAATACTTGGTAAAGGGTCACTCTGAATGTTGTTAGACGCTCAAGTCTAACAATTTATGAGTTGTAGTATGCCACTTTGTTGCATGTGAACTGGATGGAATCGTAGTGTAGGCTGGTTTTTCTTTAAACAATGAAGCACCAAAGGTGCGAACCCTTAGCGCTACTAAACACTACCTAGCTATTACAATATAATCTCGGACTATAAGAACAAGTAATCTATTAGCTATTTTAATCAGGCATCAATATAGCTTGAGCAATGAAAATGGTACAGGAAACCTGTTTTCATAAGAGAAGGCCAGAAACACTTGCCGGTATACATTTTCAACACTAAACTTGTGGAAAAAATATGGATGCACCCTCTAGTGCTTAACGTTAATGACCCTTTACCAGATTGACTGGCAGAACATTCTAGAACTAGCTATCATTCTGATCATGCGCAGTTCTTGTATCACGTTGGTTGTATCACACTT
>WLWI01003830.1_pt1 | contig 12864 bp, 11 predicted proteins | sample 6701501 | NCBI WGS metagenome assembly WLWI01 (sample SAMN12718690, study PRJNA515312) | sponge metagenome | isolation source: marine sponge | host: Mycale hentscheli | place: New Zealand: South Island, Marlborough, Capsize Point | collected 2014-11-01
ATTCAATTTCTAAGGTGATACGGGTAATGGTCGCTAAACCGGAGGATTCTGTTTAGTGAAGTTTGGGACGGGGTCGAATGCGGAGCGAACACAAAAATACGGAGGGTCAAAGTACAAAATGACATACATACGTCCATACATAATATATCTAAATAAACAAACATCCCCGATTTTCGATTGTGTTACCCCTGTAAGTGTCTCGCTCGCTACGCTTGCTCGCCAATTATAGAGAGAGAGAGCTCTAGCAAGTGCAACACCAAAATGTTCCCTACAAAAATTTACCATTTTGTTTCAGAGAAATATACTGAGAATCAAGATGATACAGATTTCCTTACAGATCACTGCAAATCTAATGTAGCCGAACACTCTCAAGTCAGTTTCTGGCAATCAATTTATTTGTGATGTAACCCACTGGTCAATGCCAACGCTAGCCTGTAGAGTCAGTGAAAATTAAGTAGTCTTCTCTTTTATTGGAGAATGAAAGCTCATTCATTTGAGTGGCATGATTATGAGATAGATAACAGTAATTTATGACATTTATAGCTTTGTCCTGGAAATGTAATTAGTACTACTTATGCCACCCTAGATATTTTTACAATGTTATTTTTAGATATTGGCAATAAAATAACTGAAGATATTACAGCTAGCTTCCTCAGGTGCGCTTACCCAACTGGGTTAGAGCAGCTGCTAAATATCAGCTAGGGGTTTGGGGAGCCCTTAAAACCAATTTTACACCACATCAGTAGGTCCTTGTTATACAAACTACAGTAATGAAGATATCTACTGTAGAATAAACCACTTCTTACACTCATCTGAGTGATATGGCATGATATTTCACTCTCAGGCTTTATTTTCACTCACCTCAACGTGGCAACATGTAATAAGTACTATTATTCCACGCTAGATATATTCACAATGTTGTCTTAGCTACATGACCCGTGACTACTCGTCCATCATAATAGTGTTATCTCATGCTGTATTACACAAGCTCATTACCCTAGTAATTTTCAGGGTTTTTACAGCTACCATGCTCTAGTGGAGACTACCCAACCAGGTTCGAGAAACTGCCAGAAGGTAGGGGGAAGCCCCTAGTGAGTTATACGGGCCAATTTTACACCAAGAGTTACCAACAAACTATTTCAGTGAAGATATCTAGCATTGAATAAACCACTTATTGCACTCATCAGTGAGGGATGGCGAGATATTCACTCTCAGGCTTTATTTTCACTTGCCTTTGCCTCATGAAAATAAATAGCCTACTCATGAAATATTATGCCATATCACACTCCGACTCATGTAGTAAGTGTTATTTATTCCACCCTAGATATCTTCACAATGATATTTTTATGTACATGACCCGTGAAATAACTCATGATATTTCATGCTGTTATTTCACGCTATACTGCCAAGCTCATTACCCCTGTAGTTATAGCAACAGGCCAAACTTTTCAAATTTTCTCAGTTTTACAGCTACCTTCCTCTGGTATACCAGGCTCTTTACCCTGCTCAACAGGGTTAGAGCAGCTGCTAAAATATCAGCTGGGGGTGTGGGTAGCCCCTACAACCAACTTTATAGGCTGTGAGTTACCCTTCCTCTAGTACTAACTACAGTAGTGAAGATATCTAGTGTGGAATAAACCACTTTTTATACTTGTCAGAATGTTATGTCAAGATATTTCACTCTCAGGCTTTATTTTCACTTGCCTCTGGCTCGTGAAAATAATTTAGCCTGCTCGTGAAATATTTCGCCTTATCACACTCTGACTCATGTATTAAGTATTTTGTATAACCTGAAGGATGTAATAACCCAACATGAAAACTCACCACTCAGGTTATATGATAAAATATTACCTTGAGGCACATCCTGTTTCAAGAACGAATTTCCTATTGGCAACTGGTATTAGGCCTTGTTCAATACATATTAAATAATATATTTTGTGCTTAGCTTTCATACATTTTGAGTCAGCACAGTTGATGTTGACTGTGCATTTCTTCTAGAATAATCTGTTTCAAGCTAGAAGTACCACACATCAATAGACTTCTAGTTGTAACCTTTCACAAATATTTCAAATTTCACAATTTCTTTCTCAGCCTTCTTTTACTCATTAGATGTATTCTCTCTCTTTCACAGACTTTTTAAACAATACAGAATTAAAAATATTTAGTCACCACAGGATTAAAACCTAGTACCTGGTTAAGGAGTAACCTACTGAGCCTCAATCTATTAGTCTAGGGAGAGAGTGAACTCTGGTGGTGGCAGTGAACTGAACTCTCTGATTCGCAGTCTCACCACAAGCAGCACTTACCATTTTGTCACAAACGGGTGTACCCTAACAAAGTTCATTATGACTTCTGTCTTATTTATTGTGCACTATAATCAATCAAATGATTGAAAAACAAGAAATAAACAAAACAAAAAAAGTTTGTACACATTGACTACAAAACTATTCTCCTTCAGGTTCCTCTGTTAGTCAAACACAATCAAAATCAAATCACTAACAAGGTCAATCTGCAAAATCACAAGCTACCATGCTTCCATAAGCAGTTTATCTGCACGGGCAAAAAATACCATCATTGTCATCTTCAGTTGAATGTGGATCATGTACTTTGCCTGTTAGTTGAAATTTATTCAAAAGTAGCTGAGGACGAAGATAGTTCATAAAAAATTGTAATTTTTGGTAAAATAGATTTCTATTTCCACTGTGTTCGATTTGCGGTGGCGACCAAATATATTTAATTCTGTATTATTTTTAAAAAAAGCATGTGAAAGAGAGAAAATAATTTCAAATTTTTTTGAATTATTATTTAGTGTACAAGAAGGGCATGGAACATCAGTTTAAACCACCTGCATTACTACTCTGTACTGTATATTTAAATACCTACACAATCTCTATTGTGAATGTTTTTGAGGAAATGGCTACATAGTCTTCTTATGCACCTGTGGATATGACCATAAATCAACTTTTAGTTTTAACAACAAATTCAAGTAGAAAACCAAGTTTTGTGAGGCAGAATTAACACAAACATGGTTGTTATATAGCTGGTTGAAGAGAAAGGATTTATTCTGAAGAAAAGTGCTACCAATAAATCTCTACTAGGTATAACAAACTTCTACCATTGCATGTTCAAACTGTCCCATCAGATTGCTCAATTTGTTTCCATATCCACCTCCTAGGAGGTGGATAAGCAAGCCATCCAATCAAAATTAGTTTTTGTGTATTTGCTATAGCTGTAAGCCATAGTACAAGTCAGTTGCACCGCTCTGTTCAGTTCTGTTTCGCTATCTTGGAACTTTTGTCCCATACCGACCACCACCTTGTAGTGTAACCTATACTTAGTACACAGTTCACTACTTCCTTTCCCAGTATATACTTACAATCTCTACATAGCTCTGAAATTTCCAATGATTGTACAAACTTTTTAGCAAATGTTAAGACATGATTTCTTATGTTTAGCATCGCATAAATTAAAATTTTTACAACCAATCAGAAATGGTTTCCAAAAATGACATAAATTTATTTATTGATGGTGTATTCTTTCATGGGCAAGCCATGACTCCTTATTAGTAAATAAAAATAAATTGAAAGTTAAAGAAACTTGGCCAATTTTTCTGAGTCACAATGTTACTCCTTAATTAGTTATGAACTAGCTATGCACAAACACTATACAAAATAATGTTGGAGTTAATAAGTAGTTAATGACATTCTATTATTGTAAGATTAAGTATGATAGATTCTTTTTTGAGGACCGTTTCATTGATGGTCAAAATTATTTCAAGAAGTACAAAATGTTTTTTATGTCCCACAATTCTGGATTTTGTATTTTAATATTCAAATATTTATTCATTCAATGTTGATAAGCAATCAATGTGCCATAAAGTAAAGCAACAATCAATAATCGAGTATCAACATTATTTACTGAAGTTGAGCTCTGGTCTTGTTTATCTAAATGTTACAAATTAAGTATTTACGTAGTAGTAAGCATACTGTATTATAAACCAATTACAATAGGAAGCAATTATTGGTGATAAAATAATTAATAATTGTGACAAAATAATGGATGAAAATGGACATTGAAGGTAGCCCATTTGTCATAGCACATTGTATAATAATTAATCATTCTCTACCTATTTTTCTTAATTAAGCGAATTTTGTATGTTAAATTGCAACTATTAATCCTGTACATTTGTAAGAAAAAATTGTAGTTATATATAGCTGGCATATTTTAGATCAATTGAGTTAAGATCTATTATGAACTTATTTGGAGAAGGGCATTTTAAATTTCTGAATACAGTTTAATTGGACAATACTTACTTTCGAATATTTTAGACCGGTCTTTTAATTGTCCAGATAACAATTCTAAAGAATCTGACCTAGTCAAATCTTTTGAACTTGTTTGTGAATCGTCTTGTCCATCTGTGTACACAAAGTGTAACTAAGTTACAACTATATACTACCGAAATGTACTTTAAATTTCTGAATACAGTTTAATTAGACAATGCTTACCCTCGAATATTTTAGACCGTTCTTTTAATTGTCCAGATAAGTGTTCTAAAGAATCTGACCTAGTCAAACCTTTTGAACTTGTTTGTGAATCGTCTTGTCCATCTGTGTACACATAGTGTAACTTACAACTATTATAATATGAGAATGGTTTTAAGATTTCTGAATATTTATTATTATTATAAAATCGTGTGAGTAGTGGTCACAAATGCTTACCTTCAAATAGTTTATATCTGCGTCAGTTTTAGTACTCTGTCTGATCAAAGTCTGTCTTACCATATCTATTACAGGGCCAGGTACAGTCAAATTACAAAAATAAACATTAAGAAACTAGCAAAAGCTCCATTTCTTAGGGCCTCCACGAGTAGCCTTATTACAGATTTTTAAAGTAATACTTTTTTCGAAGAAGTATTTATGGTCTTGACCTTTCCACAGACTCGAATAAACAAGAAACTTTACAGTTTACTGTCTAATCTTACTAGAAATGGAGAAAAAATGTAGGACACTCCATAGAACTACCAGCTGTTAGTAAAATAAGCGGGAAATGCACTCACAACCATGCTGAATCTGTTGGTTTTCCGCGAAAAGAGATAACTCAGCCCATCGATCGGATAAGCTACCGGTGATGGTGTCAGGAGATCTAGAGCAAGTTTAAACTGGCATCGGCCAAAATTCTAACCAATCTGGTCAGAGCAGCTGCTAAAATATCTGTTGTCATGTGTTACCAACCCTCATACAAACTATAGCAGTGATGATTTTCAGCATAGAATAAACGACTTGTTATACTCATGAGAGTGATAGGCTGTATTTGCATTCACCTTAGGTTCATGAAAATGAATTAGCCTGCTTGTGAAATAGTTCACAATATCACCCTCTTCCTCATGTAATAAGTAATACATATTGCTTAATTAGACAATATTTTGTGTACTTAAGTCCTTACCTTCAAATTGTTTATACATGTCCTTAAATTGTCCTGTTAATTCTTCTAAAGAATCTGACCTGGTCAAACCTGTTGGACTTCTTACAGAAGGCTGATCTACGTTAACAATTATATTACGGTTATTGAACACTAAGTTATATAATATTATACATATGCACATACATATTATACTATATATGTTTTGTATTATTAATGTGCAGGTACCTTTAAATTTATCGTACTTGTCTTTGAACTGTCCCGAACAAATAATTTACAGTTGTTTATATTACCCACTTGGCTGTAATTAAGCTCATGCCCATGGCATTCACAATTACCAAGCCAATTGGCTCGTGGTGTTCTTCTTCATCAAATAATTAATAATCTATTTAGTGTAGACTACACCTTTCCCTTAGGGATTAAACCAAATTCACTTCACACTACATCTTGTTTCAGTCAACAATAATTCAAAAGCAGTGAATAGTTGTCTATTGGATTCTCTAATGATTCTATATATTCAGTTTCTAATCCACATAGTGCAACAAAAAAAACAAATTATCATAAACTTTATAAAAAATGATTACTTCCAAATCATTAACATCTCCTTAAATGAGCCTAGAGGAAACTGTAGAATTTATGGGGAATCTAATAGTATAATTCAGTAACACTTTTTCCAACTTAGTTCTACAACACTTCTGTTATCTTCTTTATGTGACTCTGACGCACATTGTTTTACGAAGAATAGTTTAGCCTTCCAAGTTTTGCTGCCATTTCAAACTGCTCATGTGTGGCTGATTAGTGACATGCCTTTTAATTAACACTTTCTTGTTCTCATTAGTGCAGGGATAAACAAAGTAGTATAAATCGTACATCTTTGCGTAGACTGCTGGAGAAAATGGTAAATGCTTAGTGTATATCATTCCAGAAGTGAATGATTTTTCCATTATTTTAAAAGCTGACGTGGATAAATTACCTTTTGAATGTTTTGGTCAAGCTGAGTCATGGAATAATTAAAAAATGCATGACACTCTGTAGTTCTTATCAATGAAGAGAACAGATTTAACATGGTAAGGTATGCTTCACTAATGAAAGAGATATATCTATAAAAACACTTATTAATACCCTAGTAGTTACAGCAACAAGCCTAGCTTGCTACTTTTCCTGGTTTTACAGCTACCTTAGTCTGGTATAGCCTACCCAATCAGGTTATAGAAGCTGCTATAGTATCAGCTTGGGTTGAGTGGAGCCCGTACATCTAACTCTATACACAAGTTAGATAACATCCCAAATACTAACTAATATGGCAAGATATTATACTCCCAGGCTATATTTTCACTCACCTCTGGCTCTTTAAATAAATTAGCCAGCTCATGAAATATTTCACCATAACACACTCTGACTCAAGTAATAAGTATTGTATAAACTGCTTAAGTAGCATAGATTTTGTGTACTAATACAAGTACTTACCTTCAAATTGTCTATACATGTCTTTTACTTGTCCAGATATTTGTTCTAAAGAATCTGACCTAGTTAAACCTGTTGGACTTCTTACCGAAAGCTGATCTATGTAAACAATCAAATTACGGCTATTGAACACTCTATTTTAGAAGTTATTTAATACTATACATATTTATATTTTAAACTATTTTGGTGAAATTACCTTTAAATTTATCGTACTTGTCTTTGAACTGTCCAGATAAATCTTCTAAAGAATCTGACCTAGCGAAACCTTTTGGACTTTTTTGTGAAAAGTGTTCTTTTCCATCTATTTACAAACAAATCATTTACAGCTATTTATACTACCCACATGGCTGTAATAAAACTCATGCCTATGGCATGCATAATTACTAAGCAAATTGTCTCGCAATGTTATTTGTTATTAAATCAATAATATATTATATATAATCACAAATTACATTAGCACTCTTTTACAGGGTAACTAAGTAATTACCTTCAAATTGTCTATACATGTCTTTAACTTGTCCAGATATTTCTTCTAAAGAATCTGACCTAGCCAAACCTCTTGGACTTCTTACCGAAAGCTGATCTATGTAAACAATGAAATTACGGCTATTGAACACTCTATTGTAGAAGTTAGGTAATAGATATTTTTCTATATATATAATTTAAATTGTTTTGTACTATTAATGTGCAATTACCTTTAAATTTATCGTACTTGTCTTTGAACTGTCCAGATAAATCTTCTAAAGAATCTGACCTAGCGAAACCTTTTGGACTTTTTTGTGAAAAGTGTTCTTTCCCATCTATTAACAAACGAGTCATTTACAGCTATTTATACTACCCACATGGTAGTAATAAAACTCATGCCTATGGCATAATTACTAAGCAAATTCTCTCGCAATGTTATTTGTTATTAAATCAATAATATATATATAATCACAAATTACATTAGCACTCTTTTATAGGGTAACTAAGTAATTACCTTCAAATTGTCTATACATGTCTTTAACTTGTCCAGATATTTCTTCTAAAGAATCTGACCTAGCCAAACCTCTTGGACTTCTTACCGAAAGCTGATCTATGTAAACAATCAAATTACGGCTATTGAACACTCTATTGTAGAAGTTACGTAATAGATATTTTTCTATATATATAATTTAAATTGTTTTGTACTATTAATGTGCAATTACCTTTAAATTTATCGTACTTGTCTTTGAATTGTCCAGATAAATCTTCTAAAGAATCTGACCTAGCGAAACCTCTTGGACTTTTTTGTGAAAAGTGTTCTTTCCCATCTATTAACAAACAAGTCATTTACAGCTATTTATACTACCCACAGTGTTGTAATAAAACTCATGCCTATGGCATGCATAATTACTAAGCAAATTCTCTCGCAATGTTATTTGTTATTAAATCAATAATATATATAATCACTTAGAACCCGTTGCTATATTGTTACTAGGTGTACTAACTTGGTAAGTGTGCACTATTTTTTGCCTTTAGGTTTATAAACTGTGCATACTAACCACCCTTGGGGTATTGCTATTTTTGAGTTTTAGTTTAATAGAATAGGCTGGATAAAGCTGTGTGAGGCCTGGATATGATATGTGAGGGTCTACTACCCTCTCATATCCAACCTATACGGGACCAGCCCTAGTTCGGACAACTCTCCTGACAACTCTCCTGCTGACCGCTCATACCTCATACCACAGGAATTTACCATAGCTAGCTGCTTAACTGTTTACCACAGAGCAGAGCAGCCCAGGGTAGAGTTAGATCTGGAGATAACATCTGGCAGCTACAATGCTAAAGTAAACCTGCCAGGTGTGCTTCAATTGAATTTTAATTGATTTTTAATTTTGGGCCGGAAATTCGCTTGACACCCATATTTGTGCCAAAATGCTGATAAACCAAGTTGCTAGTGGAAACTGTGGGCCAGCTTTGGGTAAAAGGGTTCTAAAATAGTTAGAGCATGCTCTCAGGTACTGGTGGTTTTAGTGCACAAAGCCCTCGGGCCAAGCGCGTATGCTCTAACTATTACATAGTACATTAGCACTCTTATATAGGGTAACTAATTAATTACCTTCAAATTGTCTGTACATGTCTTTTACTTGTCCAGATATTTCTTCTAAAGAATCTGACCTAGTCAAACCTGTTGGACTTCTTACCGAAAGCTGATCTATGTAAACAATCAAATTACGGCTGTTGAACACTCTATTGTAGAAGTTACGTAATAGAAATTTTACTATTATACATATAATTTAAATTGTTTTGTATTATTAATGTGCAATTACCTTTAAATTTATCGTACTTGTCTTTGAACTGTCCAGATAAATCTTCTAAGGAATCTGACCTAGCGAATCCTTTTGGACTTTTTTGTGAAAAGTGTTCTTTCCCATCTATTTACGAACAATCATTTACAGCTATTTATACTACCCACCTGGTTGTAATAAAGCTCATGCCCATGGCATGTGTAATTACTAAGCCAATTAGCTCATGATGTTCTTCTTTATCAAATAAATAATATAGTATATAAATATAATATTCCACACTAGATATCTTCACAATGATATCTTTAGGTACGTGATTCGTTAAATAATTTAATTTATATTTCACCATATCACACTCTGACTTTGACTCATGTAACAAGTACTATATATATAATATAACAGAGCACTCTCTATTTAGGGTTGACTACCCATTTCCCATGGGGGTTAAACAAAAGTCACTTCACATTACATTATGTTTCAGTCAACAATAATTCAAAAGCAGTGAATACTTGTCTATTGGAGTCTCTAATGATTCTATAAATTCAGTTTCTAAGTTAAAAAAAAAAAGTTATAATAAACATTTCAAAGTGAAAAATACTTCCATGTCATCAACTTCTCCTTACATAAGTCTAGAGGAAACTGTAGCATTTATGGGGTTTCTAATAGCATAAATTAGACACACTTTTTCCAACTTATGTTTACAGCCCTTCTGTGATCTTCTTACATGTATGTGAATTTAATGTACAGTTGCTTCACGAAGAAGAGTCCTATAGCCTTCCAAGCTTTGCAGTCATTTTGAACAGCTCTTGTGTGACTGATAAGTACTATACCATATATTTAACATTGCTTATTCACATTAGTGAAGGGAGAGAAAAAAAGTAGTATAAATTGTTACATCTTCTAGAGGTAGTTGAAGAAAACAGTAAATGCTTGGTGTATATCTTTCTGTAAGTAAATGTTTAGTTGTTTTAGAAGCTCTCGTGGATAAAGTACCTTTTGAATGTTTTGGTCAAACTGAGTCATGAAAGCTTTTGAAAAATTGCACTCTTTAGTTGTTATCAATGAAGTAAACAGCGTTAAGCTAGTTAGGTATGTTTCACTAGGGAAAGATATGTAGATTTAAGACATGAATTAATAGCCTTGTTGTTATAGCAACGGGCCGAACTTACTACTTTTCCTAGTTTTATGGCTACCTTTCTCTGGTATAGCCTATTCAACCAGGTTAGAGCAGCTGCTAAAATATCAGCTTGGGTTGTGAGGAACCCTTACATCCAACTCTACAGGTGAGATAACATCCCTAATAGTACGGCGCGTAAGTTGCTCATTCAAAAATGCATGGGAAAAATAGCTGTTCAATTGAAATCGCACGGGGAAAGTGAAATAGTGCGTAACTAATTGAAATACCTCGGTGACTAAGTGGAAACTAAGTGAAATACCTCGGTAGCTAAGTGCAATAGTACTGGTAAGTGCGCACGCGTGCAGTGTTAAACTTGGAAACGTACAGCTCGAGTAGTTTTTAGTTGGAGACAATGTCATTCTTTACCAAAGAAGCTCTACCCATATTAGACGGAATGTTTTCAACAGCTCAGGAGGAGTCTCATGTTGAAAACAAAGTTCCAGTGGAAGCTAAACCTAAAATAAGGAGATAGTGAGTGAACGATAAAATGTAGCTACAATTGTAAATGACTTTTTTAAAAGCTGGCCTACTATTAGCAAGCGTTAGCACAGGTAACCTGTGCTATTAGGGATTAATAGCACTTGTAAAGCAATAAAAAATTAAAAATATTTAGTCACCACAGGATTAAAACCTAGTACTCGTCCTATTTCAATCACGTTACTCGTGCTATTAATCCCGAATAGCACGGTTACCCATGCTATTACTCATACAAATAATGACTCATATGGCAAGATATTTCACTCCCAGGCTATATTTTCACTTACCTCTGGCTCTTTATATAAATTAGCCTGCTCATCAAATATTTTACCACAACACACTCTGACTCATGTAATAAGTATTGTATATTTTATAAACTGCTTAAGTAGCATAGATTTTGTGTACTAATACAAGTAATTACCTTCAAATTGTCTATACATGTCTTTAACTTGTCCAGATAATTCTTCCAAAGAATCTGACCTAGTCAAACCTGTTGGACTTCTTACCAAAAGCTGATCTATGTAAACAATCAAATTACGGCTATTGAACACTCTATTATAGAGCTTGCATAATAGATATTTTACTATTATATACATATATATATTTTTTACTAATAATGTGCAATTACCTATAAATTTATCGTATATGAACTGTCCAGATAAATCTTCTAAGGAATCTGACCTAGCGAAACCTTTTGGACTTTTTTGTTCTTTTCCGTCTATTTACAAACAATCATTTACAGCTATTCATATTACCCACTTAACTGTAATTAAGCTCATGCCCATAGCATGTGTAATTACTAAGCCAATTAGCTCACGGTGTTCTTCTTTATCAAATAAGTAATATAGTATATGTGACCGTCTACAGGAAAACCGGGCACAACGCGGCACCCTTCGAAAATTTTTTTTTGCACTTACAGAGTTGTCGGCGTCCAGATATTGAGCTCTCCAAGTTTTATCGTCGTAGCTTAAGTCGTTCCCACTATAATAGACCTAACCGTTCCCTTCCGTCGGCTTGAAACAACACATTTTTAAGAAATCGATCGATCTTTTCTTGATATTTATGCACGCCATATATATATCTATTCCACCCTAGATATCTTCACCATGATATTTTTAGGTACGTGACCCGTGAAACAACTCACGATATTTCACGCTGTTATTTCACGCTATACTACGCAATTATAGCAACAGGCCAAACTTTTCAATTTCTAGGGGTTTTTATAGCTACCTTTGGTTTTTACAGCTACCTTCCTTGGGTGTACCCTGCTCAACAGAGTTAGAGCAGCTGCTAAAATATCAGCTGGGGGTGTGGATAGCCCATACAACCAACTTTAAGCTGTACAGATATCATTGTGAAGATATCTAATTTGTAATATATAATACTTATTACATGAGCCAGAGTGTGATATGGTGAGATATTTCACAAGAAGGCTAATTTATTTTCACTAGCCAGTGGCGAGTGAAAATAAAGCCTGAGAGTGAAATATCTAGCCATAACACTCTGACAAGTGTAATAAGTGGTTTATTCCATACTAGATATCTTCACTACCGTAGTTAGTACTTGAGGTAGGGTAACTCACATAGATTTTGTGTACAAAAAGTACTTACCTTCAAATTGTCTGTACATGTCTTTTACTTGTCCAGATATTTCTTCTAAAGAATCTGACCTAGTCAAACCTGTTGGACTTCTTACCGAAAGCTGATCTATGTAAACAATCAAATTACGGCTATTGAACACTCCATTGTAGAAGTTACGTAATAGATATTTTACTATTATATATACATAATTTAAATTGTTTTGTATTATTAATGTGCAATTACCTTTAAATTTACTGTACTTGTCTTTGAACTGTCCAGATAAATCTTCTAAGGAATCTGACCTAGCGAAACCTTTTGGACTTTTTTGTGAAAAGTGTTCTTTCCCATCTATTTACAAACAAGTCATTTACAGCTATTTATACTACCCACATGGTTGTAATAAAACTCATGCCTATGGCATGCATAATTACTAAGCAAATTCTCTCGCAATGTTATTTGTTATTAAATCAATAATATATAT
>WLWI01003832.1_pt1 | contig 12860 bp, 13 predicted proteins | sample 6701501 | NCBI WGS metagenome assembly WLWI01 (sample SAMN12718690, study PRJNA515312) | sponge metagenome | isolation source: marine sponge | host: Mycale hentscheli | place: New Zealand: South Island, Marlborough, Capsize Point | collected 2014-11-01
CACATCCTAGCGGCAGTGTTGGAACACATCCTAGCGGCAGTGTTGGAACACATCCTAGCGGCAGTGTTGGAACACATCCTAGCGGCAGTGTTGGAACACATCCTAGCGGCAGTGTTGGAACACATCCTAGCGGCAGTGTTGGAGCACATCCTAGCGGCAGTGTTGGAGCACATCCTAGCGGCAGTGTTGGAACACATCCTAGCGGCAGTGTTAGAGCACATCCTAGCGGCAGTGTTGGAGCACATCCTAGCGGCAGTGTTGGAACACATCCTAGCGGCAGTGTTGGAACACATCCTAGTGGCAGTGTTAGAGCACATCCTAGTGGCAGTGTTAGAGCACATCCTAGCGGCAGTGTTGGAACACATCCTAGTGGCAGTGTTAGAGCACATCCTAGTGGCAGTGTTGGAACACATCCTAGCGGCAGTGTTAGAGCACATCCTAGCGGCAGTGTTGGAACACATCCTAGCGGCAGTGTTGGAACACATCCTAGCGGCAGTGTTAGAGCACATCCTAGTGGCAGTGTTGGAACACATCCTAGCGGCAGTGTTAGAGCACATCCTAGCGGCAGGGTTGGAACACATCCTAGCGGCAGTGTTGGAACACATCCTAGCGGCAGTGTTAGAGCACATCCTAGTGGCAGTGTTAGAGCACATCCTAGTGGCAGTGTTGGAGCACATCCTAGCGGCAGTGTTGGAACACATCCTAGTGGCAGTGTTAGAGCACATCCTAGCAGCAGTGTTAGAGCACACTAGTGGTACTGTGCCTGACAGTATGCAGTAATAGGCAGTAGCCAGGACACAAAGTGATAAAGACCTAGTTGGCACATATTGAAAGTGTTAATTGTGTTTTCAGGCAGTTCAATTGGACCCCACATTCTTGGATGCCTATATCAATCTGGGAAATGTCCTGAAGGAAGCTCGGATCTTTGACAGAGCTGTAGCTGCCTACCTGCGTGCACTCAGCCTCAGTCCTAACCATGCCATTGTTCATGGCAACCTGGCTTGTGTGTACTACGAGCAAGGGTAAGCCAAAATTACTCACGTCTCATCTCGAATTAGCTAGTACCCAACACAAGCTCCTCGCATACATGTTCATACACTTATACATTTTTGTCCTTCATCTTTGACATCCATTTGGTTTGTCTTCTTGTTCAGGTTGGTTGAGCTGGCCATAGACACATATCGCAGAGCCATTGAGCTGCAGCCTCATTTCCCAGATGCCTATTGCAATCTTGCTAATGCTCTGAAAGAACAGGGCAAGGTGAGTGAGTGGCCATGGGCTTGGGTGGGAGGTTGTGGGGTGGGTGCTATAGAGCTATTTAGCTTAGTACCTTGTGGTTTTGTTTTGTTTTTGGTGCAGTCTTCAATAGACGGAAGACCAATCCTCAATCACTAGTGTGCTAAGACTGTTACGTTATAATATGTTTTATGTTTTAGTAAGTTTATGTATTTATCTATTAGGTGGGCGAGGCTGAGGAATGCTACAACACAGCCTTGCGTATGAATCCTAACCATGCCGACTCCCTCAACAATCTGGCCAACATCAAGAGAGAGCAAGGCCATATAGAGGAGGCCATTTCTCTGTACAGGAAGGCACTGGAGGTACATGTGTGGGTGGGTAGTAGGTTCTGGCAAGGATGTGGTTGGTAGAACTGCTAGACCTTGGCTTGGGGTTCCTTTTGAGGCTGGTTGGTATGTAACATCTTTGCAGTACTGGTTTCTTTTCTAGCCACCTTCAGTTTCTGTTGTCATTATGTTGTTTTATCTGCCTTTGTCATATTTTTTTATTTGTGCCACACCTCTTTCTGTGGACATGCTCAGATCACTCCGGAGTTTGCAGCTGCTCATTCTAACTTGGCCAGCATTCTTCAGATGCAAGGGAAACTGAGAGATGCTCTGTTACATTACAAAGAAGCTATCAGGTGAGTCTCTCTAAGTGCCTGTCCAACAGCCATGCTACCTCTCTGTCGACCTGTAATTGTGGTCTGGTGGGCTCTCTGTGGCTAGAAACCCTGCTTGGGAACTGTGGGGAGCAGCACTCCATGTTTTGATTAATTTATAAGGTGTCTATAATTGAGTTGTGGACAAGTCTTCTTGGAATGTTAAAAACCAATTAAACTCATGTGAAGGGCATGCTCCCTCTCTCTCTCCTCTCCAGGATCCACCCCAATTTTGCAGATGCGTACAGTAACATGGGGAACACTCTGAAGGAGATGCAAGACATCACAGGAGCCATGCAGTGCTACAGCAGGGCCATCCAGATCAACCCAGCTTTTGCAGATGCCCACAGTAACCTCGCCTCTGTGCACAAAGACTCAGGCAATATCCCTGAGGCCATCTCCTCTTACAAAATGGCCCTCAAACTCAAGCCTGACTTTCCCGACGCTTTCTGCAATCTAGCGCACTGTCTGCAGGTGGGTGGGTTAGAGTGGGTGGAGCTGCTGCCTCACTAAGAAGTATTTCCAGTGATTATGTAAATTAATAAACAATTGGATATGTTTTGCTTGTTGGGTAGTATTTCTATAGTGATCTCATTCAGGACTGTACTCCAGACATACCACAGTCGATAGGACCAGGTTGCTATGAGTAGAGTGCAGTTTATTGTGTGTGTGTGTGTGTGTGTCCTCACTACTGACCAAGTGTGTGAAGGCCTTGTGTATAAATTGTTCCGCATTCATCCATGCCTAATGGATATATTCGACCTGGCTGGAATAGCCAATAGAGAACACAGAATAGAATAGAGATGATGTGATTGCAAGAGAAACTGATGTTTAGATACCCTCAAGTTCTAATTACATCTTGCTTTGTATTTATAGATCATCTGTGATTGGAGTGATTATGACTCTCGAATGGCCAAGATAGTCCAACTGGTGGATGACCAGCTAGCCAAGAACCGACTACCCTCTGTTCACCCTCACCACAGCATGCTTTACCCTCTCTCCTACATCCAGCGCAAGGGAATAGCTGCTCGCCATGCATCCCTCTGTCAAGAGAAGGTGACTAGTTGCCCCTTGTTCTCAGGAACGTAGTATTATCACATGGCTTTGTTCAGTTTGTGTACAAGTACAAATAGAATCATTATAATTGTTATGATAGGTACACCATCTGCTAACTTTTGTTGGTTGTTTTTCCTTAAGTTTTTTTGTTGTATTTGCGTTGTGCTTGCAAGGCTAGCTGAGAAGTGTGTGTTTTTAGAATGAGTTGTTGGTGAAGTGTCCTTGAAACCTGTTGCATAGTTGAAACCACCACACACAGTGTTTATGTTGGAGCTAGGTGTCAAAATTATGGCCAAGATTTCCCCAAAAGTCCAGTTTTATTTTCATAGTGCCAAAACACAAGACTACAAAGTTATGCAACTTCACCAATATCAACTTGAACAAACATGCCAAGTCAGCTAGTACATTGAGTGAGCAAAATATGTTTATCTGGCTCTTATTTCTGCTGTCCCCCCTTGCTACCCCACCCCATTGCTACAATGGCGATGCTTTGAAGTTGTTATTTCATGCTCCAGGTCAGTGCGTTGGATAGAGCTCCTTATGCCTACCCAAAGGGACTGTTTGCTAGCTCTGGAAGACTGCGCGTTGGCTACTTGTCCTCGGACTTCTGCAACCATCCCACTTCACACCTCATGCAGAGCGTGCCCGGCTTCCATCGCAGAGCCAAGGTGGAAATATTTTGCTACTCTCTCTCCCCAGATGATAGCACCAGCTTCAGGAAGAAGATATCTGAGGAGACTGAGCATTTTGTGGATTTGTCAAAAGTAAGAAGAGCTAAAATGAAGGGTGCCTATTAGTGTGTTTGTGTGTGTGTGTGCATGCGTCTATAGATCCCTGATAACTTCCAAGCTGCTGATCGCATCAATCAAGATGGCATTCATATCTTGGTGAACATGAATGGATACACTAAAGGTGCCAGGAATGAGATATTTGCTCTCAAGCCAGCTCCCGTTCAGGTATGCAAGTATTGGCCGAACAGCTCTTGAGTAACCTTGCTCTGGACTTACCGTTCAAACAAAGCCTCATTAGCAATTAGCATGGAGTTGTCAATTAGATGTAGCTCAGTAATTAATTGCCAACTGTGGTAGTCAAGTTTATCACACGAGTGGAATTTTAATAGTTTCGTTTCTTCACAAGCTTTTTTATTGATATACAATTGGATGCCATGAAATATAATCACAGGGAATACTCAACATGACATTTTTCTGAACTGACATGATCTCTAATTGTGAGTTAGGCTAACATAATCTGAAATTGCTTGCTACTGGAATATTGTCATTGTCTGCCTGCCAGCTGCTTCTCTTGTGCTGATTTAGTCTTATCTTGTCAGCTCTGGCCAGCTCACGATTTTTTTTTGATTTTTTATTCCAATTTTTGACCCTATGATATCTCACTTGCTTGCCAATGACATCTAATATGTAGGCTATTATTTCTCGTAGCTAAGGTTGTGTAATAATAAATTTTGTGGTTAATGTTTGTGGAATCGGGTCATCATCAATAACTGCAACATTACATATCCATGGTAAACCATGGGATGGCTGTCAGCTTTCTATTAAAATACACAACAACAAACATAAATACAATGTCTCATCACTACTGCCGGGCTGCGTCTTAGTTGGTAAAGTGTGAGTTGGTAAAGTGTGAATGTCAAGTGTTGTTTGTTAACTCACGGCTAGTTTGTTTTGTCTGTGATGTCATGTGTTGTCATGGTGCAGGTGATGTGGCTGGGCTACCCAGGCTCCAGTGGTGCGGAGTACATGGACTATATCATCACGGACAAGTTCACCTCCCCCCTGGATCTAGCTGACCAATACTCAGAGAAACTGGCATACATGCCGCACACATTCTTTGTGGGAGACCATCGTTACATGTTCCCTCACCTCCTATTCAGTGGCCCGGGCACTACCAACCCTGATCCTATCAAGGCCATAGACTCCCAGTCAGGAGTCATCAAGATCAACAATGTCATCCAGAAGCCCGTGCACCCTGTGACGGTCGTCAATCCCAAGGCCCAGACCCCACAGCTGAGTCAGCAGCAGATAGCTCAACACCAGTTGCTGGCGCAGTCCCAGCTGGCCAGCCTGCAACAGCAACAGCAGTCGCTTCTACAGCAATCCCTTAACAACCCTTTCCAAGTGTCTCAGCTCACCAGCCAGATCCAGCAGCAGCAGACACTCCTCATACAACTCAACAAACAGGCCCAGCAAGTGCAGAAGCAGCAGCAACAACAGCAGCAACCGGCTGTGACAACCACTTCCACAGCCTCTACCAACACGGCTGGTGAAACTGATTACTCCTCACTGGGGCCCCCGACAGACCTCCCACTCACCATCAGGTCGCAGTACGGACTTCCTGACACGGCCATTGTGTTCTGCAACTTCAATCAACTCTACAAGATAGACCCAGACACTCTAGATAACTGGGTGACCATATTAAAGGCTGTTCCTAACAGTGTCCTGTGGTTGCTGCGTTTCCCTGCTACAGGAGAGCCCAACGTGATGGCCATGGCCTCCAAGCTGGGACTGCTTCCTGGCCGCATCATCTTCTCCCCTGTGGCTCCCAAAGAGGAGCATGTGCGGAGAGGAAGGCTGGCGGACATGTGTTTGGATACTCCGCTGTGCAATGGGCACACCACTGGCATGGACGTGCTGTGGGCTGGCACACCTGTACTCACGTTGCCCCTGGATACGCTGGCTTCACGCGTTGCTGGCAGTCAACTCCATGCCTTGGGTTTCCCTGAGCTGGTGGCATCCAGTAGAGAGGACTATGTGCAGAAGGCCATCAAGTTTGGCAGCAATGCCACAGAGTGAGTGTTGTAGCGAGCGTGTGGGAGGATTGGAAGTGTGGCATTGAATAGTGAGATATGGACTGGTAAAGTGTTTGCCAGGTGTGAAAACACTGAAGAGTGTGAGCAATTCTGTTTGTTAGTGTATGTGTGTGCTTGCTCGAGCGTATCATTATTTACCATCTGTGTATGATTTTGTCTCCTGACACCTCTCATATGTAAAAGTAATAATAGAAAAGAAATTGAGTCAATTCCTAGAACAGCAATGTGCTGGAGTGCAACCACTGGTACTTTTCGTAGAATAGAGTTATTTAATTACTTAACCATGTGCTATAAGTTGTGGCTATGACCTGCCCACTCTACTGATGCAATTTATGTTTTTATGTGTGATGTGTGCAGATTGACCCAATTAAAGAGTCGGATCCTGTCTGCACGTCTGACGGCTCCCTTGTTTGACACTGAAGCCTACACTCACAGTTTAGAAGATCTCTATGCCATCATGTGGGACAAACACGAGAAGGGCATGTCTCCAGATCACATCACTTCACTGGAGCCTCCGCCCACCTCATCCTCAACTATTGTAGAAGTCAATTGAGAGCACCTACCAGTCTATATTAATCTATTTCCTGAACTGCTAGATCAAGGATGTGCTAGGTGCAAGTTAAGTGCAAGCAACTTTTATTTTATTTTATTTTTTAATTGATAAAGCACAGATGTTTGTTCAGCTCTTCCTGGCTGCATGGTCTGAGGAGAACTCTTACACTCGTACAACTCTCTGCATGCAATCTTCTCTTCCAACACTCTAAACTCACTTCTGTCACTTCAGATTGTTTTAGAATATTCCCTCCCTTCTCTCTCCCAATTATTTAATTCTACACTGGTATGATGCAGCAGCAGTGTTTTTGGACTGCGTGGAATTATTTTAATATCTATGAAGTCAAAATTCAATTCCAATATTAATTTGAAATGAGGTGGTGAGGTAAATGAAGATGATTGATAAGTGAGAAACGGCCAACTAAGTAATTTGGACTGTCTTTTCCTGCATCTTGGCAACCAAAGCTTGCCTAACAACAGAAATGAGTTTGATTATCACTATACAGTTAATAAGCATTTAATTGATAATAAAGGAGAGGCTCATTGGGGCTAATAATAATTCTTATGACAATGTTTGAGCTGTTGTTTAATGTAGTATTACATTGCCATTCTCTAGTCAATAATAATTAATGATCTCACTGGTATGCATGTTGCTGCATCACTGTGGCACTGACATGCCCACCTGCTACGAACTGCACCTCACAACCTAGACAAGACAACAAACACAGGATTATACAAGAGGAAACAACAAGCACATGGAGTGTGACTACCTGGCCATGTGTCCTCCATGCTGGCTATATTCTCCCGTGGAATATACAGGTCGTCTGCAGCTGCCACAAACCGGGCAAGAGAAGGGTTTCGAGGGAGAGGGTAATTGTGCAGGTGTGTGGAGAGGTCAAGGACTGCCCCCAGTGTGGCCACCGTCTCTTTGTGCAAAGCTGATTCTCTTCCTCTCTTTGTGCTGAGCCAGCTGTGGTGAGAGGACATTTCACTGAGCGTGTACTGTGGGGCTGCTCTGTGAGGAATGTCCGAGTCCAGTGGTGAGGTGGCCAGTTGGTACATTGAACCCGGCAGTGGCCGTCTGCTGGGATCCATGCTTGAGAATGCCACCATCTCCCCAGCATCACTACACTGTTGTGTGGATGTTCTCAATAATGCACGCTGCTCCATGGCAAAGTCAAAAATCTTCTTCCTGCTTGTATCTGAACTTGTTCTTGCATTCAGTAACTGTTCTTCAAGCACATTCCAGCTAAGTGCACCTGAAAGCATGCCCTATAAATTCACACACATACATACATTTACTAACAACAACTGCTGGAAAGGTGGCTTACCTGGGTGAACACAGATGATGCAGTAGACCACGACAGGAAAGGAACAACAGGAACTGGTTCAGGCCATATCGAGGCTGACAGAGAAGCATTCTGTATAGATATTAAATCTCCTATTGGATTCTGTCCAAAGACATGATCAAAATAGCCTCCACATAGTTATTAGAAAATAGATCCTCTTTCACAACACATGTTGACCATTTTAGCTAGTTCTGAGAATTAGTGGCAACTATTGTCACATGTAATTATCATGTTTCTGTCCTTGCATGTAAACACAGTACCAGATAAAATGTGGGAGCAAATTGATGACTGTACAGGTCAATGAACATTTCTCTTGGGCTACTGCCGAGAGATTGATGAACATGTGTGTATGTGTGTAGGTACTCTGGTTTAGACTTTGTTGACATCATCCATAAGCATTGATTGATCAATAACACTCACATGTCCTCCCATAGAAGCTCCAGTCACGCCTACAGGCCCAAGCCCCGCCTCCTCCAGCCACAGTTTGAGTACCACAGATTCCAGCATGAGACTCAAGCCCAACACGAACAAGTCAGACACGTGCAAAAGCTGCGAGCGAGTCTGAGATGGAGGCTTTCTGCTCCCATAGAAAGGATTCTCCAAAATAAGGGCACCCAAACCGTCTTTTCTTAACAGCGGTACAGCAGTTAAATTACGCCTCCTGGAAAACCCCTAATCGTAGACACAGCAAAGAGCAATCAACACATATGTAGCTAGTTACCAAACACATTGCATGTACATGTATGTCACCAATGGTTACTACATGTCACCTCACCAGTCACTCTAACATTACATGTGATATACACGTACGTGGTCACCCGTGCCAGCAAGATGGATGTAGACTGGTCTGCTGACAGACTTCCAGCTTTTAGGCAATAACAACTGAAATCTAGAGAAGACAAAAATTGAAAATGTACACTCACTGATATAAGATGTGATGGCTGGCATGCAAATTTAATGACTGCACAAAGTGTGCAATAGCCTTGTTGCATTGGTAAGTGTTACTCAGATGATCTCCCCTTACCCAATACTCATCAGTGATATCCTACCTGGCTGTCTCGGCTTGTGGTGGAAGGATGCCCTTCAATAAAGTGGATGCAGGAGAGAGAAAATGTCCTGACGATATAGTTCCCCAAGAAGTTTTATGTGTCTTAACACACAAGTATAAAAATTAAAAAAAAACACATGCAGTAAGTAAGATGAAGCTTCATCGTGCAGTAAAAGGCTACCTGCTGGATTTCTACTGGATGTCTATGAGCCTTCAGTTCTTCTATGAGGCTAGCAGGATCCATTAGGACAGGGTGAAACTGAGAAATACTATAATAGGAATACATAGAACCTGACAGCTCATCACATCTATCAGCAGCATTGTCATAGCGACAATACATAAACACAAGCACAGAGAGTGGATACACGCAGGGTTCAAAGTAACCCATTCTTCAACAACAAAATGGAAAGTGATTCACCTCCAGTACTTAAACACTTCCTGTACCTACAGTGGTTATGAATGGCTACATCATAAGTAGCATAATCAAAATCTGTTTGCACTTTTACTGATTCCTTTATGATGCCAACTCCTGCAATTTCCCCAGTGCGGTAATTATTACATTAATATACCACTTCATGGAGAAAATAGCATAGGGATCTTGCAGCCGACAGTAGTCATAACTATTGCATACAATGCATGTATGCACACACATGTAGACAAAATGTGTGTCATGTCTAAATTTTCACTCCTTTCAAAACTTTTGAATTCCTTAATGTGATGGAATGCATTAGTGTACATACACACTCAGTACAAGTAGCTGTGCAATGTGAAATAGCAGCAGCTACCTCCATTCCATTTCACAACTGAAATACTTAGAGATCACCATCACAGATAAACTCCTATAAATGAATGATCATTTTAAAGTGTAGGAATACAGCAGGTATTTACTGCTGGTCCAAGTGACATCATTTCCACTCTGATACATCAGCAGATTTTTGTTCTGATGCAGCAATTTTAGTCTGACATAATATTAGAGCGTTCTATTATTGATACAAGAACATCCTTGCCTTGATACTAAAGAAAGGGGTGTGTAAAAAATTTAAGAAGTTAGGAATGAGTTTTTATCGATAAGTATTGCATAAAATCATATTTACTGATACCTTTCGTAAGCATGGATTGGACCCCATCCTTTCGAAAAGAATCTCACAGCCAGCAGGACGCTCCTGTACAATTTATCTATGGCAGCCATGACTGGTGCAAAGGTCAGCATGGAATTGACTTGATTTCCGTTCTTCCTATCCTTGTTCCGGTTCTATTTGTTTTCGTCCTGTGACGCGACGCAAATATGTAACGTCATATTACGTCAACACATGTAAAGGCTGGGTTTTGAGAAATTCCCCCGGCCCCGGCCGCCGGGTGTGCAGTCGATTCATCGCTGAGTGGAGTACAAGTCTAGGCTTTAATAATGGTGTAGATTGTTCGGCGACACCTGATCACCAAACTCATAACTAGTATACGAAAGGTTAGTCGGTTCTTTCTGTTAGCACTAGCGGTGGCGTGCTTGCCCGTCCTAGATCTGCTAGGCGTGGCGACGTCGTGCCTGGAGACGCTCAACCTTGGCCCTTAGGGGCCATGGTTGGCTAGTCATAATTTATGTCCACATTGTTGTTTGTTTTCAGAATTTTGAAGATTTACATTGGCTCTCCTCCAGTAGTTCATACGATATGGTAAGGGTATTTATTCTCTCAGCTTTAAAGGTGTAAATTAGAGTTTTATGTTGTTAACAAGAGGGAACATGTGCAAAAGCATTGCTTTTACATTGTATCATGCAGAATGCACAGCTTTTGGTGTTGTGTTGCTGCCAGGAGAGTGACCATCACACTGCAATTTATGTGTGTGTATGTGTATATTTGCAAGTCATCTTGGATAGTCCAAAATAGAAACTGAGTACATAATCTACACTTTCAGCTTTTTCTGGAGAACTAGGGGAATTACTGCTCAGGAGCTCTCTGGGCTATTCTCTGTGTTGTTTAGTTTAGCTGGTGTCTGACTATCTGTATTAAGAGGAAGGAAGTTCAGAAAGTACATTATTTGAGAAACATTGACCTTCATATAGAATTCCTGCTGCTTGGACTAATCTTGTGTGACCCTTTTCCTAGTATTGGAACTAACCCTTAATAAAGGGTGACTAACAGAGGGTGTGTGCAGCTAACCTGTGTGTGTGTTTGTGTGATGCCCCTCTCCCCCCCTTATCCTCCATAAATCTAGTAATTGTTTGTGTTTTGTACTTGCAACAAAGTATAGTAGCAGCTGTTTCATCAGTAGCTGTTGATTAAATCCTGTTCTTATGCAGTATGGATTCGTGAACTCTGCCTTGGAAAAATTGGTGAAGAGAAGGTTTGGAGTGGAGAAGTGGGAGGAGATAAGGTAAGGTACCACATTTTGTAAGCTAGGTGTAAATGTTTTGTTGTTTACTGCATGTATTACTAGCAATTGTTAGTATTGTTGTTGTTTACTGCATGCATTATTGGTGATTATTAGTATTGTTTACTGCGTATAGTTTTAGCATTCTTAAGACTACCTGGTGTATTCAACAGGATTATAGGTAGTGTTAGTTGAGAAGTAGACGTGAAAGGATAGCAATGTATACCACAAGCAAGTCGTAGTGGTAGTAGTAGTAGTAGTAGTAGTAGTAGTAGTGAGTTGTGATTGGGTGCAGTGGAATGTAAACAACATGGCAAGATAGTAAGTGTATAACATGAAGACCACTCAGTGTCCTTTGTGAGTACAAGGTAGTGAAGGAATGGATGCTGGTGTCCTGCATTCATCAGGTCATTGTTGGCCGTGGGATGTCCTGACATAGTGGCATTGGGCTATGTTTGTGTTGATGTTTTGCATGTACATTTACATGCACGCCACATTTGCATATGTGTACAGATTGTTCCATCTTGAAAGCATATCAAACATTGTATTACTAGATGAGGCAGTTCCTCCTCGTGCAGCTATGGCCGGCTGGCCTGACTAGCTAGTGTTGTTTTCAAGTAGAAATGTGATCGGCTATAATGGCCGGTTTTATTTTGATGGTTTCAAGTTCCTGGTAAGGGAGTTGTTCTTATTGTTATTGCCAAAGCACAAACTGCCCGAGTTCTTCACTACGTACATCGTTAGGTTATTAAAATATGGTCAGCCATCTTGCTGGAGTTGATGTTGGCAGTTCAGACCATGCCAAAAGATAATGGACCACATAGTTGTATAGAGAGAGAATGAATGTGAGTGTGTGTGTGTGTGTGTGTGTCATTATTTGGTGTAAGCCTTTTATTAATAATCTCCGTTGGCTCATGTTCTCACTTTCCATCCTCCTCAGCCCCACCCTCTTGAGGTCTCCCTACTCAGTCTCAATCTCCCCAGTTCCTCTCTCCTCAGCCCCTCCTTCCTGTCCTAACTTAACTCCAGGTTGGAATGTGGTGCACAGCATGTTATTGAATAATGTAACAACTGTAGCGTGGATGTGGTTACATGTCGACCCCACCTTACCGAAATAGCCGTGTTGATTTCTCAGAACCTGTCTGCAGTACTTGTTGCTATAGTCCACATATTTGGTTTTGTTTGTTTGTTTATTTGTTGTTGTTTTTTTTTATGAAACGTATATGCATTGCACGTGGTATGGCAGTGCTGGAGCCTACAGGTACTTATTTGAAGTTTGCTGTGTTGAGTGCAATAGTTGTACTGGCTGGTCTGCTGACCGGTGAACCTCAAGCTTCATTGCAACTCTTTCATAAGTCTTGTCCAAGCAAGCAAGGGTGGTATGATTTGCTAAGTATACTGTTAGAGGTTTAGGTAGTAAACTTTTAGTGAGTAAGAATTATGTAGTATCCTAAAATGCCATTCTTCTTATAGTATCCTAGAATTTGCAAAACTTACAATAGTATCCTAGAACTTGCAATATTATCCTAGAACTTGCAATAGTATCCTAGACCAGCAATAGTATCTTTGAATTTGCAATAGTATCTTAGGACTGGTAATAGTATCCTAGGACCAGCAGTAGTATCCTAGGACCAGCAGTAGTATCCTAGATCCTTCAAACAGAGCAAATCATTGTGAAATAAAAATCTTTTGTGTGTTTGTTAAAGTATAATGTGTTTCTGTCAG
>WLWI01003833.1_pt1 | contig 12860 bp, 6 predicted proteins | sample 6701501 | NCBI WGS metagenome assembly WLWI01 (sample SAMN12718690, study PRJNA515312) | sponge metagenome | isolation source: marine sponge | host: Mycale hentscheli | place: New Zealand: South Island, Marlborough, Capsize Point | collected 2014-11-01
ACGCCACATTTTCACTCGCCTTTGGCTCGTGAAAATATTTTGCGTGCTCGTAAAATATTTTCCCATATTGTACTCTGACTCGTGCTATAAGTATTATATATATATATATATATATATATATATATATTATATATATATAATAGCTTCAGACCTATGTCAGGGCTTCATCGGTGATATTCAGATATTTGGCTAGCTTAAAACAATATCTCAAGTTACAACTGGCATCCAGATTGAATAAGGCATTCCAACAGTAGAATGCTAAAAATAGCAATGCCACGCCTAGTTCACCCCTAAAATTTAGTTTATCTAGTCATTAAACTTTATCACTGATAAGACTCAACACTGGATTGGTAGTTGTTATATAAATGTTGAGAGGAACTACTTCACCAAGCAAGAATTTATGCAGCAGTTCTGCATGCAATGCATATATAGACGTCACCAATACGTTTGCATTTTTAAGTTCAAGTAATCCAACTCGACCTTTACCTGATTTTTTGTGGCTTTTCTTTGGTGCTTGCAAATTCCACCTAGGCAGTTGCAGTTGCAGTTGCAGAGACCTTTTGGAGCTACAGACGCAGAAAAAATAGTGAACATCTTAACAAAGGGTTTTGGCAACCTCAAAAACAACCGCTCAAAAACAACCGCCTGCACTCCTCCTCCCGCCAAATTATCTTATTAATACACACACACACACACGCGTACACTGCATGCACTATGACCTTTATGTACCCCACTCGTCCCGTATTTTTTTTTTTTTTTCTTTTTTCCAGTTTAGTTACCCGTTAGAGCAGATAAAGGTAAGCTAGAATCCTCCTGAATAGAGTTTTCTGGAAAACTCGGTAGTTTTCGACAGACCTCTTGGTCGTCATTTTTATCATTACTTGCTATAACTTCAGCTAAATGGCTATAAAATTTCCTTGCGGATATGTCAATTGTATTTTCACGGCGCCATGATTTTGCAGCAGTATGATGAAAGACGTACAAGCATTGCTGTGCTTTAATATTTGGCTTGATCCCACAATCTTCTGTGAATGCTGTATGTATTTCACACTTGTAAACAATACTGCAACAACTTGTATTTCCAGGTGGTTTCCAGATATGTACAGCAAATATTTCTTCATTAAATTTAGGAGAGTATAGAGCATTTCTCTCACTTATAATTGCATTTTGTACTTGGTCATATTCTGACAAGATTCTTGATGATAGAATTAAGTGATGCTTTAATAAAATGCACACTTGACACAATGGGTATCGATTTAGAGGAAAACTTAATTTCTTCCCAAATGGTAGATTATTACCCAGTGTTGGGTCTAGAGCTGCACTCAATGTGTCATGAAGCTTGATCCAATTTTCAATGACAATAGGAAATAAACCAATGGGACATGCTTTGTGCTTAAAGATGAGCTTATATTCAGATGAAATTATGTTTTGTCTTGGTTCAATTCTCAACACGAAAGTATTTACTCTTGAAATACTTGGGGGTTTTTTCTGATTGACAGTCTCAAAACTTTCAGTATTGTGCCTTTCCCCATTATTTATTTCTTTGCATTTTATAATCCTCAACAGTTCACAAAGGACCCGGCAATGATTGTAGATTCTAATTTGGGTATTCACATAGTGGTGGTCATCAGTTTTATTACCAATCTCATCTGCCACTCTGCACATGTGTAGGTTCTGAGACAGCATTGTGGGAGTTGACAATTTGCCATTACCACTCCGAATGAAGTATTTTTGATAGAATTCTTTCTTTTTTGATACACATAAAAGAACTCTATCTATTGAATTTTTGAAAGCCGCAACACACTTGGAATAATTTGGGGAAACTAATGCTTCAATATTGGGATTTTCTTTGTGATTAGAGAGAATTCTTGAGTATTTTTCTTTCATTGATTCACCGGAAATAAAATCGATGAAGGCTAGGATTTCCTCAGTAGAAATCCAGTAATGATGTGCTCCATTAAATTTATTTAAAAATACTGTAAAAAAAAAAAAAGAAAACAACAAAGTAAAATAAATAAGAGGCTAAAGAAGAGAAAGTGTGTTCAAACTCTGGTTATTGCATACCTTTTAATGGGTCACTTATTTCCAACGAATTTTCTGAAGGCACTCTTACTAAAGGTTGCCAAATATCCCGATTAGCAACAAAAGAAAATAAACTCTCCCATTTTTTAATGTTTTCCAAGCCATTTATCACAGCAAAGTAGAATTCCTTGAGCAAAATGAAAAGTAATATTGCCGCTATAGCAACTAATATTGTACTTTTCACTATAGCACAATAGGTACGCCATCTTGATTTCTTGAATTCAATCCACCAATGACAACGAGTAACTGAAGTATTCATTCTTGAAGTTGAAGTAAGGCAAAGTGTCTTCACAAGGTTATGTCTGTCACTACAAATCATTTTTACTTTTTGCTCTGTATATGCTGGTACCAATATTTCCACCATTGCACAAATAATAATATATATCTAAAGGCAAATATAATATTATATATAATACATTAAATACCAGATCATACATATGAGCATTATATTACACCAATACTATAGTATTTTGTTGCCATCTTGGCAATTTCAAAAGCCAAGTTCTAACTCTACATAAATTTCAGCAATCGGACGTTGTATATACACTACTTCAAATCACCACCTATGTGCATCTATGATAAATAGCTATGTATTTGCCTACAATCTTGCAAGACACCATTTCTTTTAGACTAATACCACAAATTGATGGTAAGTTATCTGAAAAGGCTGCAAGACATGCCTCCTCTATAATGTCTGTTATTGGTAAATACATGCAGATATTCTGGATCATTCAAAATGTGGGGTCATACATTTAAAGTAGGGATGTAGTAAACCATGTTGAATTTGTGGCAAATTGAAGCAATTACAATACAAACAAATGAATTGTCTCAGCTATAAGATAAAGGAAGGTAAGTTGCTCATAATTGGTAGACAATTGTAAAATCACATTTCAGAAAATTTACAGTTTAAATTATCTTTTTAATAGCTAGAGGTTTTATATACCACATGTTCCGAGTAGTATACAGAAATCTTTGAATTAACTACAAATATGTGTGGTAGCTTTTACGTCTACAAATCTTCATCATTCTTTGAAAAAGCATATAGTAAGCATTTATGGGTAATTCTTCTTGTGGATTATTCTTGTGCTGGACTACGATTTTTTGGGTCAGTGAGCTGAATAAAGTGATCTAAAAGGGAAAGCTCTAATGGCTGTCTTGTAATAGCTGTTTATTGGCTCCATCATTACAATGTTCAGGTCCTGCCCTTCATGAACTTGCAGTCGACCAGCACAATAGTTCAAACAAAAATTGATGGAAAAAGCAATTGCTTCGTAGCAGTGTATCATTGGTGAATTTCTAATTCACATTATTCCAATAGAAATTTCATGTTTTTGTCCTGGAAAACTTTCCCGCTATACAAATGATAGGGTATAATTGAGTCCAGACAAGCAATGCTCGTACAAAGTAACTGAATCCTTTCTCCAAGACCACCAATGTTTTCTCAACTGCTTTCTTCTATTCTTACTCCAAAGAATCAAGCGGGCCAATACTCCTACAATCAATGCTCATCCACTTTCTCCAAGACTACCAATGATTTCTTCAATTATTTTCTCCAAACTATCAAGGAGACCAATACTTTCTCTCATAATCAGTGCTCCTCCAGACCATAAAAGGTTTATCCAGAAAGGATCTTGTTCCTCATAGCTTGTTGATTTTGCAATCTTGGATACTTTATAGGCAAAATCAACTATGATCTGAGCAAGCAGCAGAATTGTACAGTTGTGGTGGTCTTCTTTTCAGCACATTGGCTATAGGATTTCTATATTTAAAAGTCTTGCTCTTGGAACTGTGGTCTGAAGGATTAAAAGTTACCAAAGACGTAGCTCGTGATGCAGCAAAATACAGCAAACTTTATACGACAGCAAGTCAGCTTGTTATTATCCAATCAATCAGGCTCAAGAAAGCTGTGCTCTAATGTTTATTATTAATTATTATTATTACAAAAAAAAAAAAAAAAAAAAAAAAAAAAAAATACTAAAAAAAAAAAAAAAAAAAAAAAAAAAAAAAAAAAAAAAAAAAAAAAAAAAAAAAAAATTAGTTAGCTAACCACAAGTGTGGAAATATTTTACTACTTATATAATACAAGCACCCTAGTATATAGGACAGAAGTACGTAAACACTTACCGGTCCTACCTGATTACTCACCAATGACTAGACTGCAATGACGACTCCAACACTCTCGATCTTTTTTTATAGGAAGCATTCATTAGCGATTACGTCATTCTGCTTGAAATTTTGTTCCCACGCATATTATATGAATTGTGCTTCGCTAAACATGTTGCTTGAAATGGATGAGATTTTATCAGAAAAATATAAATCTAATACAATCGTGGAACTGGCAATTATGAATGTAATACAGCTCATTTTCATCATCATAGCTACTATACATCAGTTCATTCACTTCATTATCTAGGTCAGAATTTCCATCGCTGCTGGTTTCTTGCATGGACTCTCCACTTTCATCTCTACACTGTACTCTAAATGATCAATATCCATCTCAGCAATTGTTGATGTGCTGGTGAAGATGATGGCTGACAACTGCTCAAGAAAAATACCATGAAAAGTAACTTGCCCAATTCATATGTGCTATATGTGCTATATATTAATATCTGGGCTAAGTAATATTTGTGTCAAACATGACTTTCATCAAACCCTCCTGCAGCGGCAATTTGGTAAGTATGTAAAGGTGTTTTCAAAAGTGATCGGCAAGAAAGCAACATGAGATTCATTTACAATTCTTCACTTAGATGGTATTGACATATTTGCAGAAATATCTTTACAGATGTAGTTTTCAGGCACAAGAATTGGTCTTGCAGTTTTCTGAATCTGGGAAGACTGACTAGTGACTTATATCAATTATTGTCATACTATTATGTTCACATGGTTAATATAATTCATAACGTATTCTCGAGAAAACTCTTCACAAAGACGCTCGTGTTATTGGTTATCTTTAATAGTGTATACAACATGCAGTTTTATTGAGAACAACTCATAATTTGGTGTATTCAAATACTGTTGCTGAGCCCTGTAAAGGCTATTCAAAACACCTACTTCATTAGGAAGCTTTGCTAATGGTGGTAAAAGCGCATATATTGGTGGAGAATGACTTGCTGGAGAGTTATAAAGCTTGGAAAATACGACCAAAGTGAGCTCAGACCGCAGGTAAATTAAAACCGTACTTTAGTTATTTACTTCCGGTCAATAATTAAAAAGTGACGGTGGCGATTGGACTGCAAAAGAGGAGAGCTGACCTGCGGTAAAATAACCACACGCTAGTTCTTTACTTCCGGTCAACTATAATTAAAAAGTGACGGTGAGCTCAGACCTGCGGTAAAATAACCACAAGCTAGATTATTCAAGAGAATCAATGCGCATATTTGCTGTTTCCATGGTGACCAGAGTTCTTTACTTCCGGTCAAAAATTAAAAAGTGACGGCGGTGATTTCAATCAAGGTAGCGATATTCCGGCCTAAAAGGGAAGGACAAACGGAGACCAGCTTCTCCTGCCACTATCGGTGGGCTTGATAGGACTTAGTGCACTTCTTCTCTTCAAAATGTGAGATATAGCTATAAGCTATATAGTATAGAATAGGAGTAGGAGAAGGCCAGCTCTACAATGAGGAACATTAGCATAGTAACATGATAGGTTATAATGATGGTCTTGTTATAATTGTTAGGATGATTATTGGTTATAGCTAGCCTGATTAGCTATATATAGCTCATTCTTGGCATCTGGTTAGAATTATTATGCTGATTTGCATTGCCACAACCCACGATGAAGACCCAGTATTGTGTTTTACATGTCACGTGTTGAGCTTACAATAAGGCAAAAATTTAGCTACCAGTTTACGTAATATTAGTAAGACATTAACAGCAGTTCCTGACATGAGAACAATTCAATTTCTTCCCACTCACCCAACTTTTAGTATGTTTAGTGTGCTGGCTCCACCTCTGCTTCTGTGGTGTATAGAAGCTACGTGTATACGAGAATGCGGAACAATTTATGCCACTTAATTTCAAATAGACATGCCTCTAGCTATGCATATAAGTCAAAGTTCATCTTCAGGAGTACGTGGAAGACAGAAGGAGGGTGGGCGGAGTGTTTTTTAGATTGTCAAGATAAGTGAAATATTGTGACCTTTGGCTCAGCTTTCAATAATGTGCTCTACTAGAACATATGGTATAGTTTTAGATATAGAGTCCCTCCAATTGCGTTGGTAGGAAAGGTTGCTATGCTCAAAATTTGTGCGGTCAATGCACTTCACCATCCGTCCATGGCATTGTAGGAACATATGTTCTAAATTAGTTAGGTGCCATGCAAAGGTCATGAACTACCACATTTAAGGTCCCTCAGGCCCTAAGTGTAGCTAGAGCCCTAACTGTGCTCAGGACACTACATCCGATAACCTTTGGAACCCTAAAGATGGTAGTTCCCTCTGAGGCAGTGCCTAGTTGTTAATTAAAACTATTTCACAATTTTTAACAGGACTATGAATATCATTAACATACTGTACCCACTAAATGCTCCTTGCCCTTCCTTCTTGCACTCTGACGCATTTAAAGGAGAGAAAATTGTAAACAAAAAAAACCTTTGCTTCCATGAATTATGCATGTATCCACATTCGTGCTACACAAAATAATGTGTGCGTGAATTTTACTCTGGAGTTTCTACAAATGCATCATGATCGGATATTTTTAATATTGACACTTATACTGAAATGGTTTCTATATCAACCACTCTTAAATGGTACTGCTGTGTATTATAAATGATTTTGTTCTTTTCCGGCTTAATTATATAATTATTTTAATGTTTAGCAGCTGAAGTGCATCTTTTCTTTTCTTTTCTTTTTTCTTTTTTTCTTTTTTTTCTTTTGACTAACTGTCAGTTCATTTTTACAAAGAAACATTACTTTATAGAGTTTTTAAAAAATTGCTCCGGTTATCTCATTATGCAGCTTGATATAGGTAAAAAAATAGTACTATAGATTTTCATTCAGAGATATATTGACCTTTCCTTATTTATCTCCTTCCTCGACCTCCCCTTCCCTTAACCCTATAGCTTAAGTAGCTATAGAAAACACTTCAAATATGAAAACTAAATGACTTAAGTTAAAACAGGTGTTTAGAAGCAACTAGACGTAAAACTACCTAACGTAGTGACGCAAAATGTGTATATAATAATAATACATGTTAAGTTTTAATTAATGGTATTTGCTGTTGGACCGAGAAAATTTGCTATTATTATACATTATTGGCCAATTCATACTAATAATAATAATGTACTGACTATTTCCTTACTACCATTTACTTATTGGTAGTTTCAGTTATTATTTATGTCATTGAAACATACATGTATCCAGGAAATGATGCTCAAATATATAAGTTTGTGTGCACAAATGTTAATAAACACACAAGTTCAATTAGTATAACATATTATAATTTTTTGTATTGGCCATTGGTACATAATGGTCTTGCATTGATCTGGGCGAGATTCTCGAGGTATTAGCTTAGAGTCCATTAGTGGAGAACTTACGACTGATTAAGAGTTTCACTCCCTGCTTAATTTTAATTCAGTATCTACGCTAAATTTGATTGTAATTTTCATCTGGTGGTAATCTCCTGGACTTGTATCGATAGCACACCCGTACTGAGCATACCCACATTTTATTCACGAGCTTAGTTAACAAGAAGTGGGGTACGCTTGAGCTAAAATAAAGTTAGTGGTTGGTTGGGCTCCCAGCATCAATGAAGTCAAAAGTTTTAGATATGCTAAATACTATTTCACGACAACATACATTTTTCACTAATCATCTCATTTGAGCGGTTGTAGGGATATTTCCAAGCTAGCTCTGATGCCACCGGTACTTTTATGTTTGCATGCATATTTCTCATGTTGAATTGAAATGAAACTAGACAACAAGGGTAAGAACAAATTGCGTGAATTAGTGCAATAAAGTTAGTATGACAAACATGTTTTCAGTATGACTTGAAACCTTCCCCCACCCTCTTGAGAGAAGTAGTTCTATTAATCATCAGGTTCTATTAAGTAGTTGTGACTTGTTATCATCTCCTCCCACCCCTCCTCCACCCCTCCCCTGCCCCACCCCCTAGTTTCCTTCATTTATGACCTACACACTTTGATCTCACCAGCAGGTTATAGAAAATACTAAATTTGGAGGTGCCAGGTTGTGTGTGAAATTAAGTCATCGAAAAAGTTCACTGATTATCTGATATTTGGTTTTGAAGACATGCTGTCACTATCAGATCAAAGCACTTGGTGTGACACTTTGACCCTTGACAGTCTCATATTCACTAGTATTTCCAAATAAGGAAGGTGGTAAGTTTTTACAATATATGAAGTCAGATAGTTTCTCCAGCATAGTGGGTGCCAGGCTGTGTGTGTGCTTGCTGAGTGAGTCAGGCTGTGTGGTGTAGTGGTTCTATCTGTGGCTCATAGGCAGGCCTGAGGTCCCAGTTCAAGCTACTCTGGATCTGGCAACTTTTCATCTGGTTCATCTTCCCCCTGGCCTCCCACCAGTCCACCCAGCTGTGATTGGGGACCTGGCATTTGCTGGGGTGCAAATTCAAGACCTTTTCTCATGAAACAGCAATGGTCCAGGTGGGGCTTCGGGTGCCCACAGGTGGGGGCTTCGGGTGCCCACTCCACTTGCTGTGAGGAAAGGCCTGTTCTCCTGCGAGTTCCTAGTCCGGCTCCAGGAGCTTTGCTTGCACGGCTCACAGTGCCTGCTTAGTGCACAAGCATCCTGGCTCTGCCAGGTGGGCGTGACCGCCTAGTGGCAGCAAGAGAATTTGCGTTTGGATTTTTGTATTTGTGTATGTATGCGTGTGTGTGTGAGAAATAGAGATAAGCACAGAATCGCTTTATTACTAAATTGTTTAATGTCCTTGAACATTTTAAATATTTAAAAAATGACACATAATAAGTCACAAAACACAACATTTTAGCAAAGACATCATAACATTCCTAGGAAGATGATAATTCATAAAACTGACATACATACAGGAATGCTGTTAGTACATACACACACACATACACACACACACACACACACACAGAGAGAGAAAGAGAGAAGGAGTTGGTACACACGTGGAGCTAAGTACAAGATTACACACAACCGAGGGCCGAAACCCCGATAGTATAAATCCCGTACTGACCTAACAGAGTGGTACAATTGACTTATACCATGGCTCGAAGCTATAGGACACGCACAAAAACTAATTCACCTCCCCTAGAGGTAGGTATGAATATATTCACCTAGAATCGAGCAATCTGATTGGACGGTTTGAATGTACCACAATGTAAATTTAATAAAGGTCTCTCTCCCCCCCCCCCCTCCACCCACATAAACCAGACCCCTACTAGAGCTCAATTACTCCCTAGAGAGAAGATCTATTTTAAACCTCTTGACAGCTGGTGTGGTGATCACTAGGGAGGACAAGAGGAGTGGGAAGAGGAGTAACTAGACAGGAGATTAATATGAGATGAAGATGGAGGAGGGAAGAGAAAGGAACTCCTTCTATAATTACCTTTATCTAAAGTTGCCAGTAATTATTAAAACATTCAAATACTTAACTTACCCATCTAACAGATTTTTTTGTTTTTTCGTTTTTGTTACCGAACACGTATACAGGACATACTCTTCTATAATTACCTTTTTTATAATTCAATTACCAAATAATAATTATTGAAGCACAAATACGATCCATTATAGATATCTTACTCCTTTTTTTACTTTTATTAGTTTCTTTTTGTTTGCCAACACATGCAAGACATGCTTTGAGGACTTTTTGTAAGAAATCAACATAGTTATTTTCAAGAGAATATAAATTACATTGTCCATACGTATTTTTTCTACTTTAAAGTAGAGGAATCAAACCCAGAACCCCATCCACCAGTACTCTAACCACTGAGCTACGACAGCCCACGACTTTCAATATCTTCACATCTGGTGGCTAATGCCAGGGGTCCTGGGTTCAATTCCCTATTGCTGATATTTATGATGAGAACAGTCTTGCAAAACTTTATTGTTCTTTGGGCAATACTAAATGTGAAATTGCGTCAATCAAATCAACAAACAACTCTCTATAGATCTCCACAGAGTGTTTACATTTCAACATGTGCATATTTCAACTTATCCAGTAGTTGAGATTAAAGATATCCCAGCTTATCTTAACTAGCAGTAGCTAAAAAAAACGCTAATTAGTAACTGTTATGCAAAAACAACGTAGATTGAAACTTTCTCGCTCAAAGGGGTCTGGAAAAAAGCAAAGGAAAAATGTGTGGTTTCAATTTAGTTTTTATGAAGGGTCAGAACTTGATAATAGTAAGAACATATTTGAGCTTTTCAAACAAAACTAAATGTAACAAGCATTTAACTCGTCTGATACCAGTGTCGAACGAACTTGTAGGTCTTTCTATAAATGGCAATATTAAACTAAGGATATTACATACTTGTTCAAATTGACGAACAAAACTATTGCAGTTCATTTCTACCTCCAATCTTCATATTACTGTCCTATTAAAATAATAAAATTTTAATGTAACTAATTACTACTGAGATTTCCATGACTACAGCATGATGTAACCAATAAAAAAGCACCTCTAGGAGGAAAAATGAAATACTGTTAGTTATAATTAATTTTAATGACCACTGACAATCAATGAATCTATTTATCGAGTAACCACAACCACATGATGAGAAGTATATTTTATTGCATCATGAGCTGAAGATATTTTAATTTTTAGTATCTCGAAATTGATCATGTGATGAGTGCATGCTGTACATAGCAAATAAAAAACATCTTTTATTCTGTAATTTGGTTAATAAATACTACAATAGCCAGGAAACACACTAGCACACATCAATTCAAGTCTTCTACAGTAAGCGTCTCGTGTCGAATTAGAAAATGATTAAGTTGCAGGAGATTCCACCAGTTGTCTGTGAGATGTACATTAATGCAACCAATTTCAAGACAATAAGCAATCATATTGTACAGGAGTAGAACTCGTTTGATGTGCTTAAAATGTCTCTTGAATTCCTCACTATAATCAAATAACCAGAACATATTACTGGATTAGTGTGTATATATGTATATATAATAGAAAGACACACTTACATATATGTGACAGGCTCTGCAAAATCCAGGAATTTGTTTAATATAACATGGTGTACACAGAATTTTTACTATGGACATTCAAATATGAGTAAAAATGGAGTGGGTTTCTGGTGTGCCCCTTACTAAGAATCACTTGAACAATAGTGAGTAATTAACCAAGGGTTCCTCCATTATTTGTAGAACCAACCTTTCGAGTAACCAGAAAACCCTGAACACTTTGCTATTGTAGTAAGAATCACTTGTAGTGAAATTAACCAAGGGTTCCATTATTTGTAGAACCAACCTTGCGAGTAACCAGAAAACCCTGAAAACTTTGCTATTGTTCACACGGGATTCCCACACATCCCACGCTTTATGTATTGCTAATTTCCGTATAAACTGAGAAGAAATAAAATGTTTTAAAAAAAAGAATTTTCTTTCAATAGTGCACTTGATGTGATACAAACTTTTTAAGCTTTGAAATTTGGCATCGTGATAGAACAATTACTGATAAGTGAAAAATTCAAAAATTCAGCAAATTTGACCACAGTCAGTATTTTTACTGTTTTACAGCTTTGACACTTTTGCCAAAATTCCTGGTTTTTGCAGAGCCTATCACACATATATATATATATATATATATATATATATAAACTTATGTACAACACACACACACACGTACACATTAGCATGTGCGCAAACGTACACACAGATCAAATGTCACACCTATGTTTTTTTGTTCAAGGTTTCTGGCGGTAATGTCTGTAGGTCACAAACATTCAAGCAGACTAGCACATGGGGACAGGAAGTCTTGAAACTAAAGCCACAAAACCTGCGGTGTGTTGTGGTTAGTGGGAGACACGAGACGTCATAAAAGAGTTCAGCATTGAGTTGAGATGATGGAGGAGGAGATACGTGAGTGAAGACAAACATGCGAAGTGAAGCACGAGTGACGGGACTATACAGAATGAACATGATCAAACACTTTAAATGTGATTATCATTCTACAGCTCTGTAAAGCAAACACTACAACAAGGATGTGTGGCGCAGTGACCCAATGCTCTCTTATCTCTCCGACATGTCTCTTCGAATGTCTTCCTCATCCTTCCTCCTGTATCAGTTATGGCCCCACAAGTTAGATCAATGGGAAACACTCATCTTTCCCTCTGGCATATCGCAACGTCAGATTTACTGCAACAAAATGTCCACTCGACAATTCAGCTCATGAATGTATTCACTATAGATGGCAGATGGACTGAAATACGTGATTTCTTTTAAGCAGTCTCAATAAATGCTGGCTCGAGTTTGTTGCACAATACACATTATCTTGCACAATGGACTATTAAGCAAGAAGCAGCAAATGAATGGATTTGTTTATCTCTAGACAATAATGAGAACTATAGTTGATTCCATCCTCTTTTTTTTTTTATCTCAAAATTGCAATGCTGGTTTAATTCAAGTTATAGAATTACACATAATGAATAGATGCGCCTATGTATATAGGTATATATATATATATATATATATATAAATAAATAAATAATACTTATAGCACGAGTCAGAGTACAATATGGGAAAATATTTTACGAGCACGCAAAATATTTTCACGAGCCAAAGGCGAGTGAAAATGTGGCGTGAGAGTAAAATATCATTCCCATATT
>WLWI01003834.1_pt1 | contig 12859 bp, 14 predicted proteins | sample 6701501 | NCBI WGS metagenome assembly WLWI01 (sample SAMN12718690, study PRJNA515312) | sponge metagenome | isolation source: marine sponge | host: Mycale hentscheli | place: New Zealand: South Island, Marlborough, Capsize Point | collected 2014-11-01
CTGTTTTTCTTTATACTCTTTTAAAACAAAACCAAACAAAACAAAAACCATTTTTTTTGTAGAGTTTTAGCGGGTCTCCCCCCCCCCCCCCCCCCCCCCCCTATATATAAACCAATAGCCCCGATTTTCAATTGTGTTACCCCTGATAATGTCTCGCTTGCTTCACTCGCTCGCCAATTTAATTTATAACTTTTACTGCAGGGAACCCCTCCTTGTGGGGTTAAATAGTCGTAGTCACATGCCTGGTACACCCAATGGGGGGATTTGCCCCCCATAATCCCCCTTGATGCTCGGGGGGGTGTTTGGATGTACGCATGTCATTTTTGTACATTGACCCTGGCACTTTGTGTCAGTTCGGTGGTCGATCCCGTCTCAAACTTCACTAAACGGAATCCTCCGGTTTATCGATCATTACCCGCATTATCCTAAACATTGAATTGTTTACCTTTTTGAATTCTTTTGCAGGCAGTTAAAACTTAAAAACTTACTGGAGTTCCATTTCTATTCGAGTTAGTGGCGGTGGAAAGTTAATGCGCTATTTGTCATAGTTATAAGCCCTATGCAACAGTATTTACTTGAAAATTCATCGGCCATTAGACCAACCATGAAGGTAAGTCTTGTGTAGGTATGTCCAGTTGTATGGAAGTGTTGTGCATTAAAGCTACTACTTAACTAAAGAATATTAAAGAAAACGTTTGAATATCGTGACTTTTTTATTATTTTGTTGTTGTTGTTTTTCAATTCAAACAGTTGCGGCCATGGTTACTATGGCGGCATTGCATGCCGTTTACATACGTAATTTTAAAAACTCGACCTGGGGCATCCCATGGGACTTTTGTATTGTCCCATGGGATGACCGACAGTGTTACTGGACAATACTCATAAATAAATGTCATCTACGGGAGGTACGTGTTGCTATGTGCGGTCAACCTTAAAAAAAACAAAAACAAAAAAAAACAAAAAAACAACAACAAAGCAAAACAACAACAAAAAAGACACACGTGCATGCACACACACATATACACACATACACACACACACAAATGCACACACACATACACATACACAAGGAAGGACACTCCCATACACATAGTTGAAATTCTCAGCCTTGACTCACAACTACTCCATAATATTCTTCACTTTTCCTAGGGCTGACCTATGCATATTTGTGACCGTCTACAGGAAAACCAGGCACAACGCGGCGTGCGTAAATATCGAGAAAAGATCGATCGATTTCTTAAAAATGTATTGTTTCAAGTCGACGGAAGGGAACGGTTAGGTCTATTATAGTGGGAACGACTTAAGCTACGACGATAAAACTTGGAGAGCTCAATATCTGGACACCGACAACTCTGTAAGTGCAAAAAAAAATTTTTGAAGGGTGCCGCGTTGTGCCCGGTTTTTCTGTAGACGGTCACATTTTATCACTTCAATTATCAGTTTCATACTCTAGTAAAGTAAATTCTCCTCAGTACAGTTGTGGACACCCATGCTATTCTAACCAAACGTGCAACAACTAAGCAATTATTTCATAAAGATCCATTCTTACTACACAAATTTTATAGCTAGCTACTAAATAATTTTTTTAAACTTTCGTAGTAATAATAATTACGTAATAGTACTTACGCTTAGACTCCGTGGAGACTTCATCAGTGACTTTTGAAAAGTGAGAATATATAATAAAACAATATATATTTTCTCACTTTTCAAAAGTCACTCATGATGGCTCCACTCAAAATGTACGAACTGTTCATTTTTATTACTATGAAATAAAAAAAAATTAGTAGCTAGCTATAAGATGCATATATACCTGATAATTTTTTTAAATGATGACACTGTTGCCCGCTTGTATTGACTGGTAATGTAATGTATAGTAAAAGTAAAATCAGAACAACAAAAATAAATATAAAATGGCTACAAGCTCAAAATAGGCCCTGTAAGTATTATGAATATTACTACTTCAGTGTGATTTCTAAGCTAGTAACTGTCAGAATACTGTCTAAACTTCACCATTGACATTACTAACTATTATCTACAAAATGAATCAATTCCTTTTATCATTAGCTATATCTGTTTAAAACTATTTAACTAACCTAGTTTTAGTTATATATTTCAAGCATACCTTTAGTCAGAACATTATTAACTGGATGCTCTTGAAGAAGAGATGATGGAAAATTTTCACGATTTTCATACGTTATCAATATGCCATTGCTGCTTTTAGGACCTGTAGGAGAAATAGATCTGTCTTCATCTAATTTAGACAGCTTCTCGTTACTGATTCCATCGTCTAATTTTCCTGGAACTGAAACAGGAACTATACAGCATGCCTCCACCTTGTCATGCGAAATATTTTGCTGCTGATTATGGAAATCAGTTTTGGAAGACTGAAGAGCAGTGTCACTAATTAGCTGAAGGCCCACATCAGAATTCTCTGGCAAGCTTGCTGTAGGAGTGTTACCCAGGCTAGTTTGATGCCGAGCTGCTGATTCAATACTAGACTGGAGGGCACTATTTAATTCTGATTGGCTGAGGCTAGCTAAGAGAGATGTGATGAGGCTATAGTGAAGATTATCTGTGTTGGCACAAGTGCTTGTTGGAGAACTGCCATTGTCAGAAACAAGATTATTACTTGGCTGAAAACTGTCCCAAGTAGTGGCAACAGTGTTTTCAATATTTGTTTGTTCAGTATCAGGCTGGTTGCTAGGTAAAGTGAGAGGTTCATGTAAGTCATCAGGCAGTCTGGGGCAAGGGAGCTGCTCATTCTGAACTGAAGCTGCCACGCACTCAGCCGCTCGGAGAAGTTCTAATACGAAAGCTGGGGGAGCCTCGTAGACTGACGAACGGCTCATAGCCGTACTCCTTTTATCCACGTAGATGACGACGGCAGTTAAAAAAGAAAAACAGCTGCTTTTTCTTCTACGGCCGCAGGAATTTGAATTCGCGCACGCCCGACCGAATATGTGCGCAAACTACGCAGGGCTAAATCCCTTTACCATATGCCGCTTGTGCCCGGGTCAATGGGTGGGGGGGGGGGGGCAAACCGTAATGTCCGACCAATCAGATTGCACTAAGCTCATAGCTCTTCCCCCCTATTGTTGGTTGAAGAAAGCGGTCGTAGGCCGAACCTTTACCTAACTGCTAAGTGGTTGAAGTCTGGCTTGCAGCTTGAGAGACGGCGAGACGAGCTAGAGCTTATGCGGATTTATATAAGGGTTGCATTTCAGCAATTCCACGAAGGGGGGGGGGGGGGGGGGGGGGGGAAGGGGAAAAGGGTTATTGGCGCATGCTTCAAGGGTTATAAGACTACAATCTCTATGTACACGCACCTAAACAGTTGCGGTTATCGTAATGCTACTCCAAATTGTCACCTTAGCAGTGCTAATTCTGAGTGTGTCTAGTAATAGAAATGTACCTCTTCGGTTGGATGCAGTTCAGACCACTAAGTGCAATTTTCAATTCAGACAGACTGATGCTATACTGCAACTTCTGAATGCATATCAGTTAAAGAAAGATGAACTGTCTCCTTGTCCATGTCTTAACTCTACACATTGGATGAATGCAGCCTACATGAATATGACAGATCCATCCCAGCAATGCCCCTCTAACTGGTCACTTAACACAGCACAAGTTAGAGGCTGTGTGTTCTAAAATGACACCAGGAGGAGGTTGCGATTCAGTTTATTATAGTACTGATGGATTATCATATAACAAAGTCTGTGGTAGAATTATTGGCTACCAGAAGGGATCCACTGATGCTTTCAATTTTTTGCAGTATAGTCAGGCCAGAAGTCTAGAGGATGCTTATGTAGATGGAGCCTCTCTGACTCATGGTGCAGCAGGTTCTCGTCAACATATTTGGACTTTTGCTGCTGGACTTTCAGAGCTGGACAACCGAGTAGGTGTTACCTGTGACTGCAGCAATAGAAATTTGGAATGGCTTTACCAAGTACCTGCCTATGTGGGGAATAATTATTTCTGTGAGACTGGAAATACTGGTCCTTCTCATACTTTTAATCATATTCATTCAAATGATCCCCTTTGGGACGGGAAAGGTTGTGGGCTTACTAGCACATGTTGCCAGCAAAACAACCCTCCATGGTTCTGTGCCACATTACCTCAGGCAACCTCTGATGATCTGGAAATAAGGATCTGCAGGGATTCAGATAATACAGATGAAGATATAATAATTTCTTTGATAGAAATTTATGTAGCCATTTAGCTAAAGGTGCTGAAAGAAATTGGCCTGTGAACTGTGACTTTTTTTTTATAGACTAGCTGACACTGAGTGATAGAATCTTGTAGCTAACTATTTTTGTACAATATTTGTAGTGTAATTTTGAGAAAGTCATAATAATAAATTACAAGGTCAAATATGCTTATCATACACACAGTTGTGCTAGGGATTATACATGGTTATTATTTCAAGACAAGTTTTTAATGGCTGACAAACATTCTTGCAATAACAAGCTTACTTAAGAGTTGCCCACAACTGAATCATAACTTCGAGAACACTTGCAGGGCTACACTAACACTGGGCCTGGGGAGACAGGCGGGTTAACTGGAAGCTTACCAAGAATGTGAAAAAAAGGTAAGTATTGAAAATTTATCTTCTTTGCTTGTAACCTTATTTTCAATAATCCTATTGATTTTGTTTTATTAATTTTTATCTTGATGTCTATTCATATTTTTATATGTAGCTAGCTAATGTGATATTCTTCTTGTACCACAATCAGAATAATATTTTCCAAATAAAAATATCTGTTATCATTAGCTACCTTGTTATTTTGCCCTGGTGCCAAAAATAATTCACTTCCTATTATGATTGCAACATTGCATTGGAGGATGGGGATTGGCTGTCATTGACATTCAGGTAGTACATACTTCACTAATGGATCTCCCAATGAGATTGTTCATATATTCAACAGACTGATCACAGTCTGGGAATGCCTTCCTATCTTATATGTATTCTAAAGATTTGGGAAAAGGGCACAAATGGAATAATCAATGATTGAGCTTGTGATGTGAATCGAATGGATTTTGATGAATACTATGTGTACGTGTAGTGCTGTGTCAAAAGCTGTGAGCTACATTGTTCCTGTCAAAGCAGTGCTATTTGTTTGTTATACTATATCAACAAGTAGTACGAGAACCCCAATGCAATAATTGAACACAAAATCATGTAATCATACATTTACTCATCATCACACAAACTAAAACAAAGGCTGCCAGCCGTTCTGACAATACTGTAGTTCAAAAGTGGTTGTCTTGAACTTTCTCTCAAACAAAAAATGTGCTTCAATTTTGCTGTGTGAGCAATACCAATGACAGTTTAATTGTCCACCACAAATTACTGTTGATCTTAGTGGCTTATGACATATGCCATTCATAAACTATTATCTCATCAAAACAGCTTCTTGTGTTGCACCTGCTAGGCAACATACTCTGCTTCAGCTTACCATCATGTCTGTTTACTACATTTTGGCCAGCTAAATGGTGTAGTGATAATTGAATGTTGTTCCACTTGAGTGATGATACCACATTTCCTCCCTGCTAAATGATAACGTCCACTAAGTGTGTGCGATACTGTCCATATCAATCAGGTTTGTTTTGCTCATGAGATGGATAACATCCTGCTGACTCGGGTATTTCCGTGTCTATAGTAGGAGTAGCTGATGGACTTGAACCTTCCTGAACTTGTGGTGTTTCATTAACTGGTTCCACACTATCTGGTTGGGCTTGCGTTATCTCTGCTGATTCAGATGACTCAGTTGATGTGTCATGCACCTCCGGTGTAGCATATTGTTACGTCTCCAACATTGTCAGTAATGGAGGTAGTTGTTACTGGTGTAGGGCTATGCGAAGTCGCCAGATCTTTCAATTGCTCAACATGCCTCTTCCAACTCTGACCATCCTGAGTTTTCACCATGTACATCACAGGACACAACTTGGAAATAACTGTCGCATGTAAGGATCTCCTGGACGTAAGTTGCAAGCCATCACCGACTGTCCTTCTTCTACAAACTCTCGCTGTCTTGACCTTGAATCGTGGTTTGACTTCTGTTGTGCTTGTTTACTTTCAACACATCGTGCTCGATCTGGTCGAAGCAAATGAAACCTTGTACGTAGCTGTCGCTTCAGCAACAACATACACGGGGCAACACCTGTTGTTGCATATGAGGAGTACTTCGTAGGTCAATAAGAAATTGCTAAGTCTTTGATGACTTAAAACCCCTTATTCACTGTTGCCTTCATTGACTGTTTAAAGGTCTGAATGAACCGCTCTGCCAAGCCATTTGAGGCTGGGTGATATGGTGCACTCCTCACATGTTTAATTCCATGGCTTTTCATGAACACCGCAAATTCCTGAGATACAAATTGTGGCCCTTGTCCGTAACTATCTGACTTGGTAGACCATGTGCTGCAAACATCTGCCGAAAACTCTCCAAAGTTCGCTGAACCGTAGTGTTTGATAATGCATGCACTTCAGGCCACTTGGAATGTGCATCAACTGCTATGAAAAACATTGATCCTTGAAACGGACCAGCAAAGTCCAAATGAACTCGCTCCCAGGGTCGTGACGGCCATACCCATGGATTCAAAGGTGCTCTGTGGGAGGGGAACTCTTCACTGCCAAACAAGAACCACACTGTCGCACTAATGTCTCTATATCAGCGTCAAGACCCGGCCACCACATGTACGCTCGTGCCAGTGTCTTCATGCACGACATTCCTGAATGATCTAGATGAAGTTCCTTCAACAGCTTCTCCCGTAACGTCTCTGGTACTATTACCCGAACACCCCATAAAACCACATTCTCCTCCACTGTTAGCCCATTCCTCCTTCTCCAAAATGATTTCAAACTGTCATCTTCCATATGTTCTGGCCAACCTTCCAAGGTGTAGCGAAGAACCAAATTCAATGTCTTATCTTTCAGTGTTGCTTGTCGCAGTGTTGCTACAGTTACTGGTAGGGTTTCCACTAGCGAAATATTGAAAATGGTTGGTTCCGAGCAATAATTTTCCTGACATAGTTGTTCTAACGGCAATCTAGACAATGCGTCTGCATTGGCATGTGCTTGAGTTGGCCTAAACTTAATTCTGTATTGATAAGCCGACAACAGCAAAGCCCATCGCTGTAAGCGTGCAGCAGCCAATAGAGATATTCTTTTCTTGGGACTCAGTATAGTAGTCAATGGTTTATGGTCTGCGATCAATGTGAAACGTCTTCCATAGAGGAAAGGATGGAAGCGCTTGATCCCAAATACCAAAGCAAGGGCTTTTTTCTCCACATGAGCATAATTTTTCTCTGCACTGGAAAGCGTACGCGAGGCAAATGCTATTGGTCGTTCCTCACCGTCTGCCATTACATGCGAAAGCACTACCCCCACTCCATAAGCTGAAGCATCTGCTGCTAGTCTTAGCTCCAATGAGGGGTCGTAATGTGCTAGTACATCAGTAGAGATTAACTTCTCCTTGGCCAGTTTGAAACTGCTCTCACACTCTTTAGACCACACCCACTCGGCATCTTTGTGAAGAAGCTTGTTTAACGGATGCAAAATAGTAGATGAATTGGGAATAAATTTGGCATAGTAATTGATCAAGCCTAAAAATGACTTCAATTCCTGTACATTCTTGGGGGAAGGGGCTTGAGCTATTGCTTGTAGCTTCTCATTATAATAGTAGGATACAACCCCTGCTTGTCTATGCGATATCCCAAATACTCAACAGACTTCGCCTGAAACTTGCACTTGGCTCGATTGACACGAATTCCATGCTCCTTCAATCTTTGAAGAACCTTCTTGAGAATACTCAAGTGTTCCTGCTCAGTTTGACCTGTCAACAACAAGTCGTCAATGTAGCAAAAAACATGTAGGATTCCTCGCATAATCGTCTCCATAATCTTTTGAAACTTTGCAGGTGCACAAGCAATACCAAAAGGCATTCTCATATACTGGAACAGCCCTTTGTGAGTGTTACTGTGAGATACTGCCTTGACTCCTCCTCTAAAACCAATTGATTGTATGCATGACTAAGATCTAATTTTGTAAAACTTTTACCACCCGCTAAATTACTGAATAACTCCTCAACTCTGGGGAGAGGATATTGATCCACATCAATCACTTGATTAAGAGCACGATAATCACCACACACTCTAACCTTTCCATCTTTCTTTGGCACTGTAATGATCAGAGCAGCCCACTCACTATGATCCACTTTCTGTAAACACCATCTCCTTCCAAACGCTCCGACTCTCTCTTTCAGTGCAAATGGAACTTGATATGGTTTCCGAAACTGAGGCTTTGCTTCATTCATGACAGATATCCTGACTTTGTAGCCAACTATAGTGCCTAGCTCTTCATTGAACACTTCGTCATATTCCGCCAATAGTTTGGATAAAGCCGTACCACTATCAACCCGATGCACAGCACTTTGAGTAAGCGACTTCCAATCAAGTTTAAGTTACGACAACCAGTTTCGACCCATTAAACATGGTCCCTCTTGCTGTACTACAATCTGGCGCACACATCCATTGTGTCTTTGCTACTTGTCCTGTAGAATCTCTCCCGGATTTGGAAGTCTTGGACCGGCAGACTACACACATAAGTGTCCAATCTTTCCACACTTATGACACTTGGAGTGTACTGAATGACCCTTGCGACCACAACGGAAACAGCTAACATCGTTATGTGGAATACTTGCTGGCTTTGTAGGTGGGGCTGATGCTTTACTTCCACCCTCACTTGCAGGCTTTTTCCTGTTGAACACTCGATTTACCTGACCTCCAGATTCTTTAATCTCTCTTGCCTTAGTTGTCGCTGACTCCATGCCTTGTGCAATCTCCACTGCACGACTAGTTGTGAGGCCCTCTTCCGTAAGCAACTTTCTCTGGATAGATTCACTTCGAAGACCGCAAACCAGCTTGTCTCGAATGGCTTGGTCCAGGAAGGTGCCAAACTCACACTTCCTTGCAAGTTGCCTCAAAGCAGCCACAAAATCTGCTTTAAAGCGCTCAGCAATCACTAGAGGCTTTGCTTTGGTTCAAAATGAGCCTTGAGCTTTTCCACTAGCTCGTTATAAGTCTTGTCCTTGGGATTTTCTGGTGCAACCAAGTTCCGTAGTAGCGAGTAATTCTTTGCTCCTAACAAGGTTCCAAGTATAGCCACTTTCTTCCCATCGTCTACTGCCCCGAATTAACCCAAGTTTAGTATAATAGGTCTCATTCAACAGTTACCACTCAAAATAATAAAATCGACTGACTTATTGTGTACACCAAAAATCAATGTGACATTATGTGTAAGTAAGGTGGCGGCGCCTCTAGCTAAAATGTTTACGTCTGTCCCCATGAACTCAATAGAGTGATAATTGAATGTTCCACTCGAGTGATGATACCACAGAATGCTGCAAAATAAGCTTTAGCTATAAACCCAATCTAAATAGCTAACTTCGTTTTGAGCTATATACCACTGTAGTCACATCTCATTTAATTGGGACAGCAATTACATGAACACAGTTTGAAAATTTGAAAATTGTTGCTTGAGTACTCATTATGGACAGGTGGTAATAATTACAGTTTGACTAGATGGACTAAGTATGAATAGGTTAGCGTAGCTATGATTGCCTGTATGGATTAACTAAAACCATTCCAACATGAGAAGGGGGAGGATCTCAGTAGTAAGCACACTAATGTTGTTATAACAAGTTCACTACACCTTTCCTTTTCAGGCAGATAACAAATTTACTACACTTTCACTTTTGAGGTGACATTTAAACTGGAATGCACGACATAAAAATGGTTTACTGCACTGATGGATGAGGTGGAATTTAATGCAGACTCTGAGCATGAATGTCTGCAAACACTCTGAAATCATCCCAACATTGTTAGCTAATAAATATTAATTTTGCTGCAATGGAATAAGAACAAAAAAAAAACAAAAAAAACAAACAACAACAACAGCCCCAACAAAAGGTTAAAGATTAAAAAATCTGTGAATAGCTGCTATTCATTATCAATCTTTTTTAAGGTCCATTGAGGTTTGTTATGCATTTGTCTCTCCAGATCCTTACCAAGTGCATCCTGCACAACTCCAATGAAGATCATCATTATCCTGTTAACTACGTTGCATTTACATTAAATTCTGCAGTCATTTTAGAGTAGCTAATATACTGACCTCTGGACAAAAATAAATAGCTACCCACTTTACTAGCTAATATTAGCCCAGAGGACTATGGGCAAAAAAATTTTTTTTTTTTAAACCATACTCATTTTGAAATGGCAAAATTTGAACAATAGCTACTGTATTACCTATATCTATACTGGCATCTCTATTCATGAGGTATAAGATATGACATAGAATTGGAGCATTTGTGATATCTTTCAGATGGTGGCCGATGATGCTGAGGTGCTAGTTGTACCTACCTGTCAGCCTAGCTTTACACCTACATGTTTAAGTTTAACCTCAACACACTGACAGACTGACACTGACAAAAAAAGAAAAAGAAAAAAAGAAAAAAAAGAAAAGAAAAAAAAAGAAGTGCACAGATATAGCTAAGAATGATGACATGCCACTGACACAAAACCAAAGTGTTGATAGGGGTGGAGCTAACAGACACAACACAGGTAACATCAAAAGGGTCTAGATAGTTAACATGAAATTGAAAGACCTTCAATAAAATCAGAGCCAGTTGCATATTCTCTTTCTGCATCCAACCAACTATTATGAACATGTTGAAACTACTGCTGCCAATACACACTTGTATAGTTTTATAAGCTCCTATTTTTTTCTCTCGGTACTATCAGTCAAATTGTAGTTGAGATCTAATAATATTAAAATTACAAAACCATTCATATAATACATAAATTACCTAGCCATATAATACACTAAAATACTTACTAAAATTAATTATAAAAAATGACCATAAAAAGTACAAATGTAATGAAAATATTTCATGTGGATTTAAACAACAAATTGTGACTGAGCTATATATTTATTTCTAATGTCTTCTGCTAATTTGTGTTCTTGGACACTAGGTGAATTTAATATGTTCACTAAAGTATTCCATGTAAAGCATGGAACAGCAGTTCTTTTCCATTTGTCAAAAATTGCCCCAAAACGTTCTTTTTCGGTATTATGATCAATTTTTATTCGTTCAATGTCAGCCATACTGATTTCTAACTGCAGACCAATGGCAATCCATTCGTTAGTGTGAGGAATCACTTCTGCAAACATTTCAAGGGTATTTGTGATAGGAACATCTGTTGAAGGTATCCCTACAAGACAAAAAGAGAATAGAACATGTAGTGTATCCTACTCCAGACATAATTAATTGCTATCACTTCACACCTTATTCAGTTCTAAGGATGTGTTACCATATGTGTTAATTGTTGCTGTTTTCACCTCCATTCATACCCAGACCTACAGAATGCTATATATGTTCTAGAACTTTTCATTCCAGTCAGTCTAGCTTATTCAGTGATTATGTGAACGTGTTGTTGTGTTCTTGTTTCAAGATTAATATTAATATTTAAAGTAAATTAGAACCCATTACAAACACAACAAAATTGGCGACGAGAATGGCCACTGTCGTAGCGACCACTTACGGGTCTCTCCCAGAATTCGAGAAGGAAGAAACAGACAGAGAGTATCTCGGAGCGTTAAGAAAACTGGCCATCGACTGCGACTTAGCAAACAAAGAGATAATCGAGGAAGCTCTGCGCGACCGTCTTGTAGGAGGAGTAAGGAACATGGGTATTCAGAAGATATTACTGTCAATAAAAGATCTAACTTTCTCAGATGCGTGTGAAACTGCCAAAGCAATGGAGGCAGCAGAAACTAATTCCAAGGCTATTGCCAGCGGGACAGCTAAACCCTCAGTGCTCCAAGTGACTCAGCAGTGTACTAAAACAGTCCAGAAGACTTTCAGGAATTCGCGATGGGACACACATCAGGTTCAACCTTGTTACCACTGCGGCAAAGTCAACCATTCTTCTAGCGACTACCGATTCAAGGAAGCTCACTGTCATTATTGCGGGAAAATAGGTCATGTTGCTACTATTTGTCGGTCACGATTGAGTTCGAAACAACAGGGATTCTCACCGAAAACACTGGGAAAGTACGCGACATCGAGGCAAAATCCACAGACAGCTCAACGTCAGGAATGTCGTCACACTAAAGCTAATTATTTGGACGTCGAATCAGACTAGACTCAGGAGGAGAAAGAAGAGATCCATTTGTATTCGTTCACCGGGAATTCTAAAAGACCTAAGCCAATCCAGTACGAGTTGCTCTTGGATGGAGTGCCAGTCGAAATGGAGCTGGACACTGGAGCGAAAGTATCCTTGATTCCTGAGGTAATGTATCATTCTCTGTTTAGTCATAAGGAGTTAAAGAAATCATGAATAGTTTTGAAAACCTACATGAAAGAGTCAATTCCTATAGCTGGAGAAATCAGTGTAACAGTAGAGCATAATACTCAGAAGGTTAATGCTAACTTAATAGTAGTTTCTAGTGAAGGTCCAGCTTTATTGGGACGAGTTTGCTGAGTAAAATCAAGTTGGATTGGGCTCTGATTAACCAAATTCACAATAATGTCACTCTTCCATCGCTGTTTGACCAATTTAAGGAGGTATTTGAAAATAATTTAGGCACAATCAAATTACACCAGGCCAAACTGAACATTCGTCCAAATTCTGTACCAAAAAATTTCAAGCCCAGGCCCCTGCCATTTGCTATCAAATTGGATAAATTAGAAGAAGCAGGAATAATCTAAAAAGTTTCCCATTGTGACTGGGCCACTCCTGTAGTAGCGATACCCAAGAGAGATGGTAGTTATCGCATTTGCGGAGACTATAAGGTTACGGT
>WLWI01003835.1_pt1 | contig 12859 bp, 5 predicted proteins | sample 6701501 | NCBI WGS metagenome assembly WLWI01 (sample SAMN12718690, study PRJNA515312) | sponge metagenome | isolation source: marine sponge | host: Mycale hentscheli | place: New Zealand: South Island, Marlborough, Capsize Point | collected 2014-11-01
ACTTCAACAGGAGCACACTTGAGGCTCAGCTATCCTGCTTCCACAGTAACTACAGTATTAAGGAAGACATTGGAATTGCAGATATCATTCAACTACTAAAAGACATGTCAGTTGCTGAAAAAAGCCTATTTTCTCAAGTAATCAAAGTAGCTCGCACTTTATTGGGTTCCAGCTACTAATTCTATTAGTGAGAGATCATTTTCAGCAATGCGTCGTATAAAAACATATCTACGATCTACTATGTTGCAGGAGCGATTGAATTTGGTGATGGTGATGCATGTGCATCAAGATTTCACTGATAATTTAAACTTAAACTTTATAGCTAATGAATTTTGCTCCAAGAGTGACTATAGAAAAGATAAATTTCCTAAATTTTAACTTTTTTCCCCCACTACTTTCCCACTCCTGCTCTTTGTCCTTATAATGATTATCAACCTACTTGCCAGTACTCTATTCCAGTATTAGACTATTGGCAAAGCCTGATAGCAATGCTCGTTGCAAGTCAATTTCATTCTGCATGATTCATTCTGCACTTGTAAATGGTAACTGGGTCAGCTCACCTCTGTGCATATCAAGTAGCTGGTGTTGGGTTTGCATTCCATAGAAGGCTCTCTGACAATGTAAAGTATGAAACTGCCCTGCTGGTGGATGCTAGCTATGCTTTAATTAATAAATATAGACCAGCAGACTTGCCACTGAATATCAAACAAGCATGTCTTAATGTCCACACTAATACTTGGGGAGCCAGCTATTGCTCATGGAAATGTTTCATATCTCTAAATATATTATAACAACACAGAGGAAAACTATAGACATGCAAATGTATGACGTAGCTACATATCCTATATCTTGGGATGGTAGCTTTTATTTATCATAATAAAGTTTTGAATGACCAGTGCTTATCACACAAATGGGCATATTTTTTTTAAAGAGTGGGTGCATTCAGATTTAATAGTACTAATTTTATTACCATAATGTGGCTGTGTTGTTTATAAGCAAAACTGATTCTCAAGATGTACTCCCAGAATTTTTAGAGATTAATAAGTTTGGTAATGGAAAACAACAAATTTAATCATTGCATTAACAGTAGCAATGACTGTTAGAATTGTAATATTATTGTTAGCTAATAAACTTGACACTTGAAAAGCAATCGTAAATATGCTACAAGTATATGTGCTTCCCAATATATAATATTATTTACAAGGGTCATCGTAACTAGTTTGCTGGTGAAGTGTAGCTAGCTATTAGCTACAATGTGGTAATTGTTTTTACTTTCAGAGTAACGATGCCATCATTGGATGCAAGTGGAGGTGTCAACTTGTGTATGCATTATGTAAGTTGTAGTTAAGTGTGTTTATGTGCATACACAGGTGTAATTGGTGGTGTGTGTATGTGTGTGTTTTGATGATGGCAGTCACTGTCTGTAGCAACTGCTGGTATGCTAAGTATACATACTTAATGTTTGATGTCTAGTGGCACTTTATGGTATGTGTGGGGATAGAGCCCATATGAAGAAGACAACAACAACAAGGAGTTGCTCGGACATTGCAAAGGGTGCCCACACAGACACCAAGAAGTAAGGGCACAGGAGTGCCTGAACCAGAACTATATTATGGGTATTATTCATAATTTCCTAAATTTTAACTTTTTTTTCCCACTACTTTTAAAGTTTTTATTAGTGCATTGTACATAAATCAGATATACTTAAAACATGACACAATGTTCGCCTGACCAATCCATGACAGGCTGCTACACCTATACCACTATGTGGCAGACCAAGTTCGTAGTATACCACAGTAGAGCAATTAGTCCAGCACGTATTAATTCAAAATTTAGTGGTTGTTTGCTTATTCACTATTTCTTCATCGTAGAATTTGACAATACAATACACTGCCCGAAAAGTGTCCATTGACAACCAAATCGTAAATCTCAACAGCCCGGTAAATTTTTTGTTAACTCTAATTGCCAAGACAGTTTGCGGATTTTGTTACGGTTGTAAATGGACTCTTTTTACAATATGAAACTACTTATGACTTCATAATTTCATTTTTTTTTCTCATGAATCAGTTGTTTTTTTTGTTGTTTATTTTTTATTCACTAAGGGCAATTTCGAGCACAATAAGTGATTTCATAGATACTAGCATATAGCTATTAGCATAATTAGTGTAATTATGAGTATGAAATCCTAGCTCGTTTTTGGGAAATTTTATTGTTATTATTACTTTACAATTGTAGCCCCTATGAGACTGGCTTTGGGAATTTTTAGTGTTCGTTGAGTTTCTAAAAACTCTTGAAGAAGAAGCACCAATGCAGCCTGGTGTGGTGGGACTGGGATGTTGAGGTAGACTGCCACCAGAGTTAAGTTCCTTGCTAGCTGTTAACTTTTACGCTAAGGACGATAAGTAAATTCTCCACCCAGGGCTAGCTAGTCAGGCTAATGCACCCTGTAACTATTGGGTGTTGACTACATGAATACATGTTTGTGAGCTCCCTTCTCATGTACTGTCTCTATTACATGTGGCATGGTTATACCACATGGGGCATAAGAGGTCAATACAAGTTCGCCACATATATTATATGGAACTGTCCACTGGGTGTCTCAGTATTAACAAAAAAGTACACATAACTATACTAATAGAAATCATGTATACAATATTGAATTGTAGTATTCCATACTGCATAAGTTGAACATTATCAATTGTATGCATGCATTTTGTATCATATTTTATTAAGTCTATTTTCCGTAATTTAGTTTATTTTCAGTAATAGAGTTTTTTTTTCCCAGTAAAATTTTTTTTTTTCCCCAGTAAAATAATTTTTTAACCTGTAAATTAGCTTATTTTCAGTAATTTTAGTTTATTACCTGTAATTTTGCTTAATTCCTATTATAGGGTGAGGGAAGCAAGACTCTCACTAATGAGTGGTAAATTAGATTTTGGTATATATGGCAAAGTTCAAAGAGGTCAATGCGTGTTTACTCCCGGAGCATACTTTAAAACTTAGGCAATAGCATGTGGGCACAAAAAATTTAGGAAAAAAGACTTTGAAATAATGCCAGAAAATAATACAGAACAAGAGCTACAGAGGCAGAACAGGATGGATGTTCACAGTTAAATTTGAATGACCGTGATTAATATTAATTTAATTATTAGTTTTAAAAAAATTGTGATTTTTTTTGCTATTCTTTAGCAACACAACACTTTTACACACACATATCCACTTGTGCACTGGATTATCAGTACAAGACTTGTACTTCAGGACAATGGATTTAACAAGTGGAGAATTAAATTTCTTTGGATAATACATATGGATAATGTTAAAAACTAAGGGTTCACTTTATCACTGGCATACTATAATTATTGATGTATTAAGTGTAATGTCACTGCTCAGTGGCTTTAATCTTACAAATAATTGACAATGTGTCAGAAACAGATGAGGTAAACAGCTTCAGATTGATACAGAAAAGTAGAAAAAAAATTGTGTAATATTAAATTGCTGGTAATATCGAAAGCACATTATTATGTGCATGTATGTATGTGTGTGTCTTATGTGTGTGTAGGTAGTAGTAGCAACATGTACAGAACTAAATTATATACATCATAGTAATTACGTATAGTACTGTTTTTTTTTTAGATAAATGTGGCATATTAATTAGTGGCAAATGTGTATTTTGTGTGTCGAGAGAATATTAAATCTATACAGTGTTATGCTATTTATGTTACTGAATTTTAGAATCATTCTATTTTGGTAAACAAGGCATGTGTACATTTTAGGAGCTCAGATAGTACCGACAATCTCCAGGAGCATTAACTTCTAAAATGATACACCTATGATGTGGTAAATTGGACACACTAAGCTCTATTTTTACTTTCATTTGCAGGTATCATTCTATATAGAATACTTGCTTAGAATTCATCCATTTTAACTTTATGTAATTTTAAATACTATTAAATAGTTTTAGTTCTGTTCAAATTTTTAGTTTTCATTTCATAAAAATTCAATTATGGAAATTCATTTAAATATGTCCTTAGTGAAACAATAAGTTAGTTACTCACCACATATGACTGGCAAAATCTTCCATAAAGAAATGAGCAATATAATCTAAACACAAATGGGACACATGATTATACATATTACATTTATATTATATATATATATATTATATATAAATATATATACAATAAAGTGATATAAAGCAGTGCTTCCAGCACATTTTATTATTTACCTGTCTCATTATTAATAAAGCTGAAAATTTACATCACCTGCCAAAAAATTGCCGTTTTTGAAAAAAGCTAAGAGTACCAGCAGGGGATACTCCCACAGTCCGGGACTGCAGCCGGTAATCCAGTAATTGCAGTCTGGCCTTGTAATACGATAATTTGTTCCCCTTCCATACCTGTTTCACGCACTTTTATTCGTTCAGATGTGATTAAAACGCGGCACTTTTAGGTCACTTCCGACTTATGTCTCTCGCCACCAACGTAGTGAGCTTTTTGGGGGGAATCTTTAAGCAAGCGATTGAACTACGGACATGGAAGGACAGATAGAAGTTGCGCAGAGATTTTAGTGTTCTTCGTCTTCATTATTTAAATGCTCTATTCAAAGCTGGATTGGGTGGTGTTCTGTGAAGCGTACCCATGCAGGAAGAAGCGGCTTATAATACTGGCTTACCTGTACATAATAGTAAATTCTGCAATACAAACTCTAGCAGAGCCCTGGAACTAACTGGTTGTTGTTGTTTTTTGTTGTAGCTAGGATTGTAAAGAAGAAATGTACAAGATAAAGCATGCCTGAAACACTGAATCAGTGAAGATTCTTCAAGATACCTTTGACATCTTGGGCTGAATTTTCAACAGGAATAGGCTAATGAAATGGTTAGGTGACTTCATTTTTAATACTACTCTACTCTAAGGTTTTATTTACTTATTTAATTTTTTATTTTGAGCAAGAATGGGCAGGGTGGTTCATCCAGGGCTCTGCTAGAGTTTGTATTGCAGAATTTTATGGATACTTGGATGTCAGACACCGAGGGGTAGGAAGATGATTTCAGTTGGGGGGTGGGGCACCGGTCCATCTCAACTTACTATAACCCTACCCTTGAAATTAAATATTATTGATCAAATATTGAATGATCATTTGCATCACAAAAGAGCAAAAAAAAAATATATATATTCCCAAAACCGTTTATTCTTCTTGGATTAACAGAAATGAAATCTTTAGCAACCTCGTCTAAGTTTGTTGCATCAGTTATTGTCGTATGAATATAAAGCAAAAACAGATTGTTAAGCCTACAATGTGTCATTATGCTTCTCAAAAATGTCTTCAGTCTCCTCACAGTAGAAATGACCTTTCAGCAGTTGCACTTGTTATAGGAAACGAGAAGAATATCTTCAACACCTTATTTACTTCACTCTGCATATCCTTGTATATAGCACTGTGCTACATTAATCACTTTTTTCACTGGAAGGCTATCTTAAATGCAGACTTTATTTGGTCTGGAAGCATTGACAGATGAATTTTGAAGTATTCACAATTAACGTCATCTTTGAGATAGCCAATTACATCATCAAAATCAGTGTAGTCATGTTTACCATTACAAGCATCTAACAGTAACTGCTCTATCTTCTTGATAAGATAAAGGTCAGATTGACTAAATCTTTTTTCTATCTTCAAAATAAAAATGTCGATATCGATCCTTGGGAACCAGTTGCACCCTCATCTAATCGTCTAGGTATCTTGCGATTCTGTGGAAGCTTAGGTCCTTCAGTTAAAGAACTGGACTTCTCTAAAACTTCTTCATACCAAATGTTAAATTTTGATTCAGTTCGTAAAGAGTTCAAATGGAAAACAAGTAAATTTACACCACTAGTTGCTTCCTAGATAGTAACATCTTTAGCCTGTAGATTGCTGAAGAAAACACAAGTAAGGCAAGATTAAAGCCAAAAATATGTATCAAATGATTCTATTCTAGTGAGAATCCCATGAGATTTTGTGGCATAATCATCGTGGCCTTATTCAATTTTATGCAATGCTTCTTGCAGCAGTTCATAGTTATGCAAAACACTCTCAATTGAACCGCACTTCTAACTGTCCACCTTGTTGGACGCAATGTCCTCAAAAAAGAAGCTAGTGTCTCACCACCTATTTGTATAGCAACTTCTTTTCGCAGCTGGTCAAAAAAAGCTTGCTTTTGGGGAAAACTTTATTAGCTGCACAAGTTCATATTATAAGTTCCATAACATTGCAATCACACTTTTTAGACACTTCTTGTACACACAAGTTTAAGCTATGAGCTAAACAGTGGACGTAAAGGGCCTGATCAGCATATTTTAACAAGAGCTTGAACCCCATTGCGAACTCCACTCATATATGAGGCTCCATCAAATGCTTGGCTTCTACACTGAGTAATAGGCAGTGAACAACGAATTAGGATGTCCCTGATAACGCTGTATAGAGTGCTTGCTTCTGTATTCTCTAACTGTATTAGGCCAAGTGTATCTTCATGGATTGTATAATGACTGTCAACCCACCTAATTGATAGAGATAGCTGTTCATTGTGGGAAATATCAGTAGCTTCGTCAGCAATCAGAGAGAATCATGTGGAAGATCTAATATCTGCTAAAATTTTGCGGAGCACTCCTTGACACATTTGAGCAACAATTTCATTTACTATAAGGGGAGAAATATACTCCTTCAATACCCACTCTTAATTCATGTGATCATATCTTCAGCTTGAAGAAGCAAGAGCTGGTAAAGATTACCCTCAATATCATTGTTATGGCCACGTAAAGGTAAACCCTGTCTAGCCAAATAACGAATACAAGAAAGGACTTTCATCAGCATGGTCCGGTTAAGCTTCTGACTTTTTTCACGTTTGTTACTTAATCTAGTTGCTATGTCAGTAGAGCTTGATGCTGCTGTCTTCATTCATTGCAGCTTCCCTATGTGTCATGCTTTTCTCATGCTCCTGAACGCATTGAAGAGCCTTTCTCCAGTTTCCAAAACCTTCTTCAACAAATGTGGAACTTTGACACTTGCTAAAATTCAGTATGTTCATTGTTATCATCCTCTATAACAACTTGATTAAGGTTATATTGGTTTCCCTCTCTTGCTTTTCTTCCCTAAACTATCTCAGTTTTCTTTTATTACCCTCTTTTCCTTTCTTCAACTCTTTTCTTGAGTCCTTTGTCTATTTCTCCTGCTTCTGAGTCTCACTGCCCTTCTATCACGAGGACTTGGCTATGCAAAAGTTTTGCTCTTCTATCATTCTTTCGCCTTCTTTTTTTAACCTATGCCGCCTTCTCTCGCTGATTCCACCCACATTTATTAAATACAATTCGCAAGCATATTATTATATAGATAAAGATAGAAGCAGTGAGGGTCTCTCTGAAATACCGTCTGTAAGAAGTGTACAGTATAATTAGTAAAATGTCAAAGTAAATGGCATAAAAGTAAATGGCATAAAATTTTGTATTTTCATTTACAAATTGATTAAATTTGAAAGTAACCACAAAACTGACTGTATACTTGGTGCCTGGAAACAAAAACCACACCAAAATATTTGGTAATATTTCTGGTTACAATAACAACTTTTGATATATGTAACAAAAAAATTGAATGATGAAGATAACTTTAAAGAGTTGTTTCACAGTTTGTTATAGCTAATACATGCTAACACATTAGCTATTTCTCTTTACAAGTATAACAGATAATTCTTTACGAGTTTGATACTAGTTGAACATGTTAAATCAACCTGGTCTGTTAAATAATGACACATAAAGAATGACTACAGTACTTAAAAGAACCCTGTGTAGTAGTGCAGATCTAAAACTCCAATAGTATTATAAAATCCTGTTATGAAATTTTAAAAATTAACAAAATACATTGACCTTTAATAGATTCAAATCAGTCAATTCAAATTTTATTCCCAGTTGTACACTTTCATAATTATTGCTGCAGTCTAAAACAACTTCAAATTTTCCAATTACACTCAATGTCTCACTTCTTAGGAAGCAGGGGGTGGGGGTGGGGGATTCACTTTGTATGAAACACTATACAATGTGTACAAAAAGCTGTATACTTTGTATTACATATACTAAGGGTTTGTTTTCAACAAAACATTGTTTTCAAAAGTTTAAATAAGTTATTTCAACAACAAACTGATAAGGGCAACTTGAATGAAAATTATCACTGCCTGAAAAGAGTCCATTTAGCTACAACCATAACAAAATCTGTAGACTGAGCTGATAACTAGAGTTGACAAAAAGTTGTCAAAGCTGTAGAGGTTATCAAGCTGGTTATCAACTGGTTATACAACAATTTACGATTTTGTTATGGTTGTCAATTTGACACTTTTCATGCAGTGTATTCAGAAAAAATACTTAGCAAATCAGAACTTTACAAGGTATAAGAGTAAATTCTCTGCTCAGGGACAGTTCTTCCTTCCTTTAAATTTTTTGAGTATTTTATGATTACTATTATTGTTTTGTTTGTTTTTTTGGTGTAGCTATATTCTCTTATTAGCTAAAGCAAAATATGCCTAATCTGCACTTCACACGAGAAACGGACGGGCACACCCCCAATCACACGATCATCACTTGGACCACTCTCACCTTCAGTATAATATAGCGCATTCTAATTCAGCAGAAGTACCAGTTTTAGGTAACCATAGCTCGGCCCAACCTACCTATCCTTTAGCTCACTCACTCCTCATATCATCATCACAACCCACCATAACCGCAGCGCCGGGAAAGGCGAGGGGGCGGGTACAAGGCTTCCGAATCGAAAAACTGGTAAAATTCATAGGTAGTACCTCGTGACTTAATATACCATTGGGAATAAATTAAAAAGGGCGTACACAACACACAGTATAAAGTAAGTCTAGTATAGTTTCCTGAACTTTGCTAGTTGTGTTACCTTCAGTTGGCTGAGCTGAACGGTGTCTCAAGTGACTATAGGTGACATTCTGAGTCTGAGTTGGTGCTGGAACCTTTACTATTAATTCAACTAAACATGAACTGGGTAGGTGTATGATACTCAAGTTAAGTGGCTAGGTTATTAAATATTTTTCTTTCACAATTTCATTGAGGTAGGAAGAGAGGAGACAATAAAGGGAGACATGTTTAGCTAGGCAAATAAAAGTATATTGTATACTCGTAGTTTATTATCATATTACTGTAGAATATCAACTAATGAACTAGATGAATAAAAGATAAGACTGTAATTTCGGATTTATGAATGAATATCAGGTAATATTCTCCTACATAAAATATACGACATCAGTCCAGGGTGTGATATGGCAAAAATTTTCAAGTGCATGCACATTTATTTTCATGAGCCTAAGGGAGTGAAAATATAGCCTGAGTGAAATTATATTTCCGTATCACTCCAATGCCAGTGTAATAAGTGGTTTATTCTATGCTAGATATCTACACTGCTGTAGTTTGTACTAGGACTGGTAACTCACAGTGTAACCTTGGCTGTAGGGGCTCGTAGTCAATTGATATTTTAGCAGCAGGTTTAACCTGGTTGGGTAGGCTACACCAGAGTAAGATAGCTGTAAAAAAAAACAGAAAAACTGGTGAGATAGGTTGGTTGCTATAACTACTAGGACAACAGGTGAAACAACACCCTGAAATGTGAATTAAATAGTATATATAAGTTTATGAAGGCTACATGAGTGCGCTAGGAGCCCTAAAATGCAATTTTAAGGCAAGTAACTTTCTCCAGAATCTCCACTCAATGGTTGACTGTTTTATTCGACTTGAAAAGACCCTATTCCAGTCAAAATTTAGTTTTCAAAAAATGCATGGCCTGTTTAGGTAGCTGAGAGCTTGTAGTCTAGAAATGTTGGTGTTATAAGTAACTAGCAAGTACCCCACCCAGGGTCTGAGGGAGCTTTATCATGGTCATGGGTGTGGCCAGTACACATAGGAATGTAATTAAATGTGCCACTTCTAAGTTGTACTATAGTCTATTTATTACATTGCAAGTAACCACAATCAAACATGTCTCCAATGGTTAAAATTCAGTTTTCATTTTTTGGGATGACTTTATGTGTTCATAATGAATGAATATATAAAGTCATTCCAAAAAAGTGGTCAGTCCACCTGGCAATGTACACCTGTAGTCCTGCCACCACACAGAGTCACTTGGTGTACATGCTAATTTTTGCAAATGAGGAATATGGTAGCATAAGATATTTTATTCATTGTTATTATCCTCTACCATTCGTGTATTTCTACATCAGTCCATTTTTATCTCAATTACATGCATCTGCCACTCACTTTTGTTGCCATCAACTATTCTTATCCCACCGTCTTTTCTCTCTTAGGTTCTTTCTTTAGTCTATCTCTCTTGTCAGTCTCTCTGTCCTTCTATCCATGATTATAGTATGTGAAGCTATTGTTTTAAACTTTTGTTGTCATTTCCTTAAGGATTTCACCAGTTGTTGTTTCCTTCATTATTTTACTGAATATGATTATGCTTTACCCATTCAATCTGTGGATACGCTACCAACCCAACTCAGCTAATGTATTATTCATGAATACACACAGTGGTCAAGTGGTCAAGTGAATAGGGGCCCGGAGCCCATCCCATGTAGTGTCTGGGGATGAACATGACCATACTAAATTTGCTCTAGAAATGTGGAAGTGGTCAGTGCCCCACCTCACTTATACCTGAATATCTACCGCAATGGAGATCCAGATGGATTATTTGATGATCTTGTTGTTTTTTTAGTTTCTTAAGCTTTTGCTGGCAAACTACTAGCTAAGTAAATATATTATTCATGGATACATAAACCCTAGAGTGATTAATGTACAGGGCAAGACCTAAAGGAAAAAGAAAGAAAGAAAGAATGGAAGCATAATTATGTTAATAGGTTTCAATGAAGTGTTAGTTCCCGATAGTTCAGTGTGTGCCGTCGAGCTGATGATTTTGTTTTATCATAGCTCTTCTCATTCAGGTAATGACGATTCTTTACCAACTCTGCTAAGCTTACTAATTATTCAAGAGTACACACATTGTATTCTGTCATCGTTGATACTGTCACGCAAGCATATCATTTAAGAACATTGTGCAGGAAGAATAAGAGATACCATGCAAGAATTTGTAAAAACTTAAATTTTGTAATAGTTAGCCAAAAGTAATTTTCAATGCTAAAATTATTGTATATCTTGACTAAACAATAGCTAAAGTATAACAATAGCTAAACATTTACCTTCAGCTAATTAAATCAATAATATTTTGTCTTTTTTTTTTTTGAGGGGGGATATGAATCTAATTCAATTAGTAAGGAGCAAAATATTTATTATGATCAATACAAGTTTCATTTTCAAAGGTAATAATTGTTCTTTGAGTTAAATACATTACTTGCTTACCATATGTAATCAAGCACTAAAGTTTGTTGTTGTTTTTCTTAGATTGCTGTAACCTTCTTTGTATTCTATTCTCTGACTACAAGCGAAGGTAATATTTTACTCTATTAATTAATTGTATTTTTTTCGGGGAATCTCTTATTCTATGTCATTGTTTTCTTGCACTAATATCATTAGAATCAACAAGATTTTTAATTTATATAATAACATCACTAGCAAATACTGAGAATGCAATTTCTACATGATTGTTAATAATTTAACTCTTACGACTAGATTTTACTGCATGGTTACTTTAATACAAATTGCTCACTCAAAGCTGTTTAAGAATGATGTCACATGGCCACTCGTGGGAGCCATTTATGCTGGTGAAATCCATCTGTGCCTCAAGTATTATAGTTGAAGAAGGGTGGGGTAATTGTTGAAGAAGGGTGGGTTAAATAAAATTCTTGCCTATAAATACAATGCTTCCAAATTAAGTCTGGTTACCACCAGGGTGTATTATTTATATACTGTGCCACTGCTTGGGGCCATACATAGGGTCAAAAACTATCTTGATGAGATCTTTTTATTTATAATTATGATAATTACAGTTCACATAAAGAAGTAAACTACAAATAGTATTGTTATGGCATACACACCAGGATAGAAATACAAAAAATCAGCTCCTAAACTTTTGCAGTTGCCACAATTAAAATGTTTATTAGACTTTTTCTTCAGATTCAACTGACCTCCAGTCTTAATTTCTGCCAGGTGCTTCCTCCTAATAGTACTTCGAAATAGTGCTTAAATCACATCATGTTTTACAAAAAGAAAATAGTGCATGTGATGTTATAGCTCATTGTTCTCATGAATGTTCCTGGAGATCTGCTGGGCCTGCCCAATTATCATCATCATTAAATTAATATGTATCCAAAGAAAATCACTTACTTTAAAAATACTTCCTTTCTTTTCAGTTATTTAGAAAGAATAGTATAGCTCACAGCATATTATGCATGGTTGTTTTTATGGGTGCTATCTCACTCTTATGGTATCAAACACACACAAAACAGGGTGTATTAATTTTTACACTATGGTTTTGACCTTACCCATGCCAACTTTAAATATTCTTGTTGTATTCTCATTCTTGTTTTCATTTATTGACTAGTCTTCCATTATAAGAATATCCTTATCTTACCACAGAAGTTTACATTATTTGTAGTGCTGAACTATAGCCCACCCCAATATAATTATTTGTAATTTTTAAGTATTTTGAAGCATTAGTACATTCATAAGATATTGCCACTCTTTATAAAACAAATGATTCCATGAATAAAAATGGGTAACACTTACAATATCATGTGTATTAAGGAAGTTGAAAAAAAAAAAGACAATACATTTCACAATATCATATAGATTCACAGAAGACAGCCATATTACTGATTTCTTTAAATTTTTATTTTGCAGGTCTTCCTCAATTAAATTCAAGCATTTCATCTTTTTCT
>WLWI01003836.1_pt1 | contig 12851 bp, 11 predicted proteins | sample 6701501 | NCBI WGS metagenome assembly WLWI01 (sample SAMN12718690, study PRJNA515312) | sponge metagenome | isolation source: marine sponge | host: Mycale hentscheli | place: New Zealand: South Island, Marlborough, Capsize Point | collected 2014-11-01
TTATTGCTTGCCCTATAATGTACCTGTAGCTAGTTCTTATTATTGCTTGCCCTATAATGTACCTGTAGCTAGTTCTTATTATTGCTTGCCCTATAATGTACCTGTAGCTAGTTCTTATTATTGCTTGGCCTATAATGTACCTGTAGCTAGTTCTTATTATTGCTTGGCCTATAATGTACCTATAGCTAGTTCTTATTGCTTGGCCAACATTAATTTGATAATTAGCTACAGAAAAGTTAGCAATTATTATACTGCATCTTAACTAAAGCTAATAGATTGTTTTCTAGTGTTCTTTATGTTTGAATGAGTTTGAGAGCAATGAAAACACTTGTCCAGTCCAGCTGCTCCTGCTTTCTAAGGTTGCATGATACATCTGCTAATGTTGCTCCACATCTAGTAGTCATAATCAATGCTACTTAACCAAAGAAATTTCCTATAGTATTTCTATCGATTTCTCATTGCTACCATGTGCTTATATTTCCCAAAAGTATTCCAGCAATATTTTATAGCTAAGCACACTGAGGGTTTTCTAGTATCCATTGATAAAATCTGAAACAGCTGGGTTGAAGGATAACCACTGACAGATAACAATCTAGCTACTTGAGTTATCTCATATTCCATTTCTAGTTTCCTCCTTGTATCTACACATTGAAAAAATTTTTTAAATTGAACTGATAGCCATCTATAGTGTTATACTACTTCTGAACTTCCAGATTGTGCCACTAGCCATGAGACATAGCTAATCATAGTCTATTGTCTTGAATCTGCCAAAGACAATGATGTAAATTGTAAGTTATGATGAGCTCACTTTGAGATGGGCAGATCAGTTTTGGGGTATTTTTCTTTTGGTAAGAAAAACTGAAACTAAGCTGACGAGGATATGAAAAACTATAGCTATTAAATATTTTAGAAAACAGCAAATTTGATTAAAGCCAAGTTACCATAGTTGAGTAGATGACAAGCTGATTTCAAAATCTCATTTAACAATGTTGTGAACTGGCAATAAACAATAAAGTGCTGACAAGGCAAAAAAACATGCAATTACAAAAATAAAAAATTAAATAAAATATAATAACATCAATACTAATAATAAAACAATTCATACTAATAATAATAGAGCTAATACTAAAAAAAAATTTATACTGTAGTAACCGAGCAATGCAATTATTATGTGAAGAATAATAAATAATGAAATTAATAATGACATCAATGGGTAAGCAAAAAAGCTAACAACCAAATGAATTATTCAAACATAACTTTTATTGCAAATAAAATAAAAATAAAATAAAATAATAATAAAGAAATAAAATGAAGTCAGGTTGTGATGCCTCCGTATACTGATACGGAGTTCCCTCGCTGAACCGCAATCGAGAGACGCTGCAGGAGATAGTCAGTTGAACGAGGTTCCCCTGTCTCCAGCCTGATCCGTCTACCCAGATCCCTTACCAAGGCCATCGACTTGGGGCCCAGCACTACCATGGTCTCGATTGCAAGTGGAGAAAAGAAATGTCTGGGTGGAAGGCTACTATATTTATTTTATTTTCTCTCCTCTGCTGCGGCAGCCACTCTCCCTGGTGCTGGGTAGCATCAGTTCTATAGGATGGTGTGAAGGTGTCTGGGCAAGTCGCGTCCCATACCAGCAAACGACCTGATTTCCAAGGTGCCAGGGTCACACCATCTGGTCTCCTGCCATCTGACCTGACCAAACCAGTCGGCTCCAATCGAGACGGGATCTTGGCTGATGACAGAGCTCGCTTCACGATGTCATTCAGTGCGGTATGACGTTGATGTCTTCCTTCACTTTGTCTGCAACTGAGGGCATGCCTACCTAGCTCATCAACTATTACTGAGCAGTGCTGGCATTGGTGTGGTCCACATATTGAGGTCCCTAGACGAAGTCCCACTGCCACCCGCACTGTGTTGTCATCCATGCGGAGGCCCAGAGAGGACACTGGCAGGGCTCTCAACCACGCACCGGACTCCTTAATAGACACAGCCAGTAATCGAGCACGTTCCGCATCATTGGCAGCAGTATCTAGGAGGTGTTGAGCGGTTGATACCGTTCTCACTGAGTCCCATGATTTCTGTTTGGTAGCTGCAGAACCCTCAGGAGTTGGAAATACATGCCCGGCTGACCATGCTGACTTCGCCTCGACTACAAAGGGTGCAAGTTGAGGTGGGGAAGTAGGAGGCAAAATCTCATCTACCAGCTCCGAGGATGAGTGAACAGATGCCAAAAAGGCAGATGGAGCAATGTTCACTGCACTCTGAATCCCTAAACCTCCCAACTTCACTGGTAAAGTAGCCTGGACCCATGCCTGACTGTCTCGCTCAAGGAGATTGTTGGTCACTCCACCTAGAATCTCACGCAGGCAATCATATGTCTCAAGGGTGGCCGATCTGAAACATGGAGCAGTCCTGAGGATGTACAGTAATTTGGGCAGGGAAAAACTATTGCGCAACAAAACAGTGCATCATGTGCTGTTAGCATCTGTAGCCGCTTACCCAATCTCTGTAGCTCTTCCACTTTTTCTGCCAAAGCTACAGATATGCATTCTTCGTCACCCAAAGGAGAACCTAGTAGCTGAGCTTGTGACTCCTTTATCAGTTGTGCACCAGGTAGAGCAACAAGTAGCGTGCCACAGGATGTCATGTCATCACACATAATCTCACACTTTGCAGCATTCAAAGATAGGCCAATGTCTTCGGCATCCTTCATTACCTGGATATCATTAATTAGATCTTCACAGGACCCACCCAAAGTGGCATCATCAAGGTAGATGGCTAGGAAATCAGAACGCAACTGAAGAGAGTGTTGATGCAGCGCAAGGCAGAATAGAAGAGGGCCCAGAGGGTCTCCCTGCTGCACCTCCAACTGATTTCACTATCTTATCACCCCACAGTAGGTTGGATGGGGACGAGTAGGCCGAGTGCACAAAGGAGTAGATGGTGGGACACAATGATTGAACTGCAGACAAAACAAAGTCTCTCCGTATTGAGTTAAAAGCATTTGCAAAGTCCAGCTTCACCACAGCATGGCTTGGGTCCTTGTTGTGAAGAAATTGGCGAGCAGTATGAACAGCAGCCTCTGCACCATTACGAACACCAAAGCCCAGCTGGCGAGGGGCCAACAGCTCTGCCATATCATCTGACACCTTCCTAATCTAATTAGCTGAGCAAATTGGGTAAAGCATCATCAACAATAATGATGACTGGTTTGTGTATTCATGAATGAAGTTGAGCCGGGTTGGTAAAGTATCATCAGTTATGACACAGATGACGGTGGTGTGTGTATTGAAGAATTATTCTATACACACCCAAAGCACAACCGCATTTATTACATTGTTACACTGGTTTCTAATTATTCATGAGTACACATACCATCATGGCACACAAGCATATTATTATTATACAGATTATGCTCTGTGTGTTTAAGTTTTAGTTCAATTACAAAAAGCTTGTGTATCTCTTCTGTGAAAAAACATAGTCCGTCTATATATCTTTATATTATATAGATAGAATGTGGTGCCATAATCATCATTATCCAGTGGCTAAATAATATATCAAAATAATTATTGAAATTCATTATCTCTTATTTGTCATGTCCATTTTTGCATAATGATCACATGACTTCACATTGCTATTTCATAAATATTCCCAACAGATTGCAACATTAAATATCTCCTCCAGCCAGCATCTGGAGCTAAGTGCATAGCTGTGGACAACTTTTATATCAGTATACCATGTCGCATTGAAGCCCCCAAGCATTTAGTGGACAAGCTTCAGATAGTTTGGTACTACAGAGACAGTGAAGGAGTGGGTCATAAATTAACTCCATACTCCCCAACTTTTCAGCCTTTTATTATCATATTCGGAGAAACTCAAATTCGTGCTCACACTTGCATAATTACCTCCAACTTGACTCTGAATGGACTGGATGCATTGAAGTTTTCTGCGCTGAACAGCGGGAGTTACTTCTGTCGACCAGAAGCTTCAGAAAATATGGTGTTCTCGGCCAGTAATTCTCTTTCAGTTTTCCATTTAATTCAAAACTTGGAAAATTGCAAAGGGCTCTTTGTCAGAAAGCAGAGTGACTGGTCTTGTGCAGGAAACATTGATTCCGCAGTAGCAAAATTGCAAAATAGATTTGACAACTCAGCACAGACAGTTGATGCTCATATGTCAGTACAAGCTACTACTGTCTCTACATTGAATGGCACATCTCTGGAATCAACCACTGATGCTTGGAACCAGTCGCCACAACCGTCTAACTTTGAGATTGCCGAGCCACTTGAATACGTTGCTCCAAAAATTCAGCCTAACATAAAGCCATGGTTGTTTCTACTAGGCACTGTGGGGGCTCTAGCAGTAGTGCTAGTCACTATTGCTGTTGTTGTGGCTGTAGTAGTCTACAAAAACAAGAAATTTCGTAAGTTGCAAACTTAAACATTAATGAAACCATTATCGCACATTTCCAGTATCATCACACATTTGATCCTAGATATTCTCCTTGTTATTATTGACTGTTTTGGCATGATTTCATGTTGCTTAATTAGGTAGTATTAATTTATTCAACTATTTTGTTTAACTAAGAAATTTTTTTCTTTCAAGACTCGCAAATGTTTCTTATTTAACCATATAAATAGAATGTGGTTATGCACATTGAGTGAGCATATCAAGCTCAGGTCAAACTTTTATATTCGAGAATGTTTATCATTTATCAATATAGTATGGGATCTACCCTGGTAATTGCACACTTAGAGCACTATGCAAGTGATTGTGATTGATGAGCTAGCAATCCCCTGCTATGCACTATTAGCTAATCCCATCATTTTTTTTTTAATGTAAAGTTTTCATTAACTAACATTTTAATTCTATATGCTAAAAGAAAGCTTATTGAGAAATGAACTATATTATATATAATAAGTGTAAGAGTAGCTAACAATTTGAAGGTATAAAACACCATGCATAGCTAGACTATTGTAATAACTAGTGGACTTATCTTTTTTTCTTTTTCTTTTCTTTTTTTTTTTTTTGAAAAATGGGACATTACATACTTTAATGGTCTAATTAGGTATTATATTGTAATTTGTTCAACAATGATTGACAATATATCTCTTCTCCTGAAAGAAATATGTGTTTCTTCAAAACAAAATTAACTATTGTGAGGGTATCTATAAAGCAAGGATAATAATTGAACATTATATGAAACAAAACTAAACATTCATCAGGATAATAATTCTGCTGGTGTTTTGAACCACACCGTTAGCTATTACTGTTTAATGGCATGAATTACTTCTGTGTGCAATAATTATTTCAACCATTAAACCGTATATGCACTTTTACAAATCCTTAGGTCAAAGAATTATGCCAGCTCCAATTTACCTGTCTGGTATCTCCACCTTTCAGACAAGGTCACCAGTACAGTGGCCGTCTTTTACAGACAGAAATACAATTTCCACTAGGCCGGACATTATTACACTGTCTAAAGACGTTCAAACTAATAATTAATTAATGTTTTGCTGTTGATTTGTTGTTCTTTTTTGTTTTCTGTTGTTATATGTGTTTAAATGGAATTGGCAGATAATACATGATTGTATTCAGGTTTTCCGTAAGTGAATGCATCAATGATAACTGCTCATATAAGTTCTGGTTTTCCGTAAGTGAATGCATCAATGATAACTGCTCATACAAGTTCTGGTGCATGCTTTCCATTCAAAATTGGAAATACTATTATAGTATAAGGGAAAATATCTGTGGTTCAGAGATTTTAGTGCCATAATGTTACTCATGTAGAGAGAAAATTATGCTAGTTTGTGTAACCTAGCAAGCTGAGTTAGCAAAGGAACAATCTTGTTAGTGACAACCACATTATTGTCTGTGTTAATATCTTCTAGATAGCAAACCATGTCTAGAGTGGCTGCCTCATTACCCCTTCTGCATAGCTAGCCAGCCCAGGGTGTGTGAAAAAAGTGGCAAGTGGCCTCACCAGTTTTCTTCTATTCTCCACCATACATGAGTCAATTTCCAAGGCACTCATGCAGTGTATGATAAACATCAGTGTGGCTAGGTGTTAGGCATGCTTGCTGACTTTCCTCTCTTTTCTACAGCAGCTGAACTTCCCCAGCAGTACATGATGTTGCACCCTGGCCATCACCCAGGCAATGAGATTAGATAAAAAGTGTGGTGCTATTGGAATCCCATAGCAATCAATCAGTGACCAAAAAAACTACTGGTGCTCCCAACAGCAGTAGAAAAGTAGTTCCCTCATCATGGCCATTTGCTGAATGGGATACCATATGTCCTGACACTTTAAATTCATCATACCTATCTTGGATCATTATTTTTTCATTGTTTTCTTTCTTTCTTTCTTTTCTTTTTTTTTTGTTTTTGCTTTTTATTTTTGTATCTGTGAAAATGATCTTGCCATTTAAAAAGCAATTGAATTTGTAGCCTGTTTAATGATGTAAGACCGGATCATTTCCTTTCTAATTGGATGGTATTATAAACTATTGTCAATAGCCATGTACACCTACACAAAAAACAAATTGGATGTGCCACATGAAAGCTATAATTGAATTTGTAGCCTGTTTAATGATGTAAGACCGGATCATTTCCTTTCTAATTGGATGGTATTATATAAACTGTTGTCAATAGCCATGTACACCAAACAAATTGGATGTGCCACATGAAAGCTATAATTTAAGTTGTCATACATAATTTCTTGCTGGGCTGGCAAGAATCATGGCAGCTGGCATAGGAGGAGTTTCATGACAAATATTTGTAAATATTTGTGGTTTGGCCGAAAAACCAAAGAATGGTATAAATTGAAATTCTGGGAAGTTGACTTCAGAAAATGATTAGAAATCTCTAACAAAAATGATTCCACTATTCCTTATCCAGCATATTTTACGAGTCTATGTATTACTTCAATTGGCAGCAGTAGGATCAAGTCAAGGTAAATATTTAACCTTAGTTATTCTTTAACTTCATATAGAGAATAGCCAATTAGTTGATTATTGAAGCTGGTTTAATTGTAATTATACTTTTACTACCAGACTGTCAGCTTAGCTACGTGACACAACCTCCATCAACAATCTCGTGCAATATTGACCTGACCAAAGAACTCAACCTGCTTTGCAAGCTAAAAGCAACACTTTCAGTTGGAAATAGAGCCAAGCTGTTGTGGTTCTTCACCAATACAGACAGTGAGACATTGAATGTGCGGAATGTAACCGACATCTCTCGCCAAATCAACCGGACAACTCGTATTACAGGCAACCAGTGGGAATTGACAGCATCTTTAAGTTTGCAGCATTTCACATTTCCTAACCACATAGGGCAATGGTTCTGCCAAGCTACGGTTGACGGCCAGCTCGTTAATCCGAGCAACAAGCTTTCTGTGAGGGACTCCGATAGAACTGGTAGCACAAACTGTGATGACAGCCAATTCCAGGAGGTCATGAAGTGTGCTTATCCAACCCAATCACCTGCTGCATCAACTACTACAACACCTGTTGAATCAACCACTACAGAGAGCGGCACAACACCCACTACCAAGGTTACCACACATGTACCAACAATAGTGCCTACCACTACGACTACAATTACTATGACTAGCACTGCCGCACCTGTTACTACAGTTCTACAGACTACTCCAACTGCATTGCCATCCTCCACACCAGACATAGTCTTCTCTACCATCCAAGAAGCAGTGCATAGCAGTGAGCCAAGAGTTCTGACCACAGTAGTGCAAGTAGAGGAAGACGCCCAGACATCTACTTTCATATGGATATATGCACTATCAGCCATTGTTGGCTGCTTTGCTGTCATATTAATTCTTCTTGTAGTGCTGTTCTTGGTGTTTTTTGTCACACGAAGAAAACGTAAGTTATCTAGTTACACCAAAATTACTATGGGAGTATAGCTATATAATTAGAATTATAGGAGAAATTATTTTTTTATAATAAGAGTCTGATACCAGTGGCTATTACGATTGATAGTGATGTGGCTTTGTAGCTGTATATCTATTCTCTATCGACTTTAACAAAAATTTTAAGTATAGGTTACACCACGACATGGAGGTCAGTATGGGATTCTAATGTGGGCCAAAGGTCCGAAGATAGTGTAAGTTCCATACCAACCGAACATGAACCGGGAGCAACCGACTTGTGCCATGACTCTAGGCTATAGGAAATGCACAAAAACTAATCTTGATTGGACAGTTTTACTTATTCACCTCCTAGGAGGTGGGTATGAAATAATTCACACCGCGAATTGAGCAATTTGATTGGACAGTTTGCTATTCAATGATAGAAGATTGCTATACAAATACCTTTCTTGTCTGAACTCAATGCTACCAAATATATTACAATAATTTTTGTAATCACTTGCTGGAGTCACACAAGTATGCTTTCTACAACATACGATAGAATTGGCACATGTTCTTTCTTCTTACAATTCATCTCACTTATTATTATTCCTCTTACGTAACTAAAACAATTTTTTATTCATGTGAGGTTAGGCAATAATTCCTTTATGATAGACTATTATCATTGGAAGTTAGGAATTAAAAGCGACAATGTTTAGCGTATGACCTGATTGTAAATAAAATGCGTTCACTGCATTAACTGCCACATTCAGTACACTGGACTGAGTTCAAACTGACAGCTAATGCCTTCACAGCAAAGAGGTAGACTCCTTTTCACCATGTTATAGCTATACAACAATAATGGAATAACCAATGCAAAAAGTAAAGTGCTGGCAAGGCAAAAGATCATACAATTACAAATAATAAATAAAATAATAACAATGACAGTAATAATAATAGTAATAACAAATAATCTCATTCTAGTTAGTTGGGATGCTCACCTAAATAGAAATGGATTCCTATGGTAAATTATAAATAAAATAAGAACCAGTTATTAAAATGTGAGTGCTCTATATCCACTCACCATCCTATCAACTATGCAGTTTAATAGTTGATGTAATATCCTGATGATGTCTCCCACAAGCCTGGGCTGTCTGAGAAGTTCGGGAATATCCTGTGATCTCACTGTGTTTTTTGCTTTGAGTGGGAGTACATAGCTAGTAATGAGACAGAGCAAAAAGAAAAACTGAGACCTAAGGAATTGAGAAATAGGCAGCTGCAATCATGCAGCTGATTTTGGCTTCCATATATGGTAATAGACATTATTCCAGCCTAGCCTCTTACTCAAGGTGTGGCATAGAGTCACTCAAAACAATTTGGCAGATGACAATGAGTCCAGGTCAATAGTGCAATGTTGTTCAGCAGTAAGGCATGAGCAGGCTACACCCACTCCTTGTTCAATCACATGCTTCACATTTTCTTAATTATTCTTAATAGCAAATTTTCTTGGTCTAACAGCCAATTATGTCAATTAAAACTTAAAAATTTACTTCTCCTCTCTGTGGTGATATAATAAACACAATGTAAACAGCAGGATTAAATGTTAAATTAGGGTATGCTGACTGTTTATTATATCCTGAAGGGTGATTAGAACCAGCATAGACAGCTAGTATCCTGGAAGCTCTAAACCAATCACCCTCCAGGATATAATAAACAGTAAGCGAACCCTCCAGTAATCTTGCTGTCTACATTGTGTTTATTATATCACCATGGAGAGGAGAGTTCAACTTCAGTTGACCCCTGCAGAGGACTTCGCCAACTAACATAATATTGGCTGTTAGATCGGAAAATTTGCTATTATTATAATTATTTCAGCCGAGAATGACTGAATTATTATCTTCAATTTTACTGTCTGGTTTTATTAGAGACCAAGAAACCAGTGTCATCTCCTTCCAGCTACAACATGGCCAACAACTCTGCATATGAGAACCCTAAAGACTTGACTCTCGTGCCGTTCAGTGGAACCCTGAGCCCTTCGCTACTGCACGTGCAAGAATCAATGTATGCAGAGATACCCACCATACGGTCAGACTCCTCCTACATTGTGCCTGATGAGAAGCCACCATGCTTTCACCACAAGAAAGAGGAGTCTCCTGTTGGCAACGAATACATCGAACATTCTGAGTACCTTGTATTAAAATTATAAGTCTATTTATTACAGCCGCCATTTTACTGCTATTGTATTTGAACTGTGTAGAATCATTTAGTGCATATTTTGTGTGACTATTTAATGGTCAAAAACTCAGTGCATTCATATGGTAATGTTAATCAAATGATAGGCCATCTGCCAAAAAAAAAAAAATCAACTCTTTTATTTATGGTATATATACAGTAGTGGTTTGCCGTTAGAAGTAAAAGATACAAGCCACAAAGAGGTTCATCAAAAACACAAAAGCAGCTGGGAAAACCCACTGCTTTTTAATTTGTGGTCATATCCTTGTCCTGTACAACTACAGCATCACTAGTGGCTGGCTACCATTGAAAGCTATAAATGTTCTGCTTTGAATAGAATGGCTAGGAATACTATGTATGTATACAGAACCCTTTAACCATTGACTGAATACTCTGTCCAAAAGTAATGATTATGTAGGATATCCACAGAGATCTTATAGTACATAACTCATAAGATAAGCCACGCCCAGTCTGCTGATAATAATAGACATATTGTATTAAAAATTCATGTATGTCAAAAATATTAAAAAAATAATAACTATAAAATTAAATTGATTGGATTGGCTAGGAAAGGTGTAGTTGTCATGGCGTTGGGGAGATCATATCGTAGTTATGTGATGACAGCGGAGATGAGGTCATGCTACCGACATTTGAAGACGAACTTCTCGCCCTAGAATTAATTACAGCGAAATCATCTAATATCAATGCTTAGAAAATTTTTAGATCGATACAGCGGCTAAAAGAAATCTTCAGTAATCTTTGTAGAAATAACACTTCATATGTAAGCACAAAAATTGTTTCTATTTTATTATTATTATTATTATTATTATTATTAATATTATTATTATTATTATTATTATTAGTAATAGATAATCCAATATCTAACATAATAAAGCTTGCTACGGGGGAAAACTGACTATTGTTGATTTAATTTCAATGGGAAAGCTTCTAGTTTATATGAAACAGGTGAAACTTAAAGCCAAAGAAGGAATAACAAAAAAACTAGATTATTGTAATAAATGTGACTTGTAGACTGTTGACACATACAGTAACTACATATGTGCACAATAAATTAGAATAAACTGTCTCATATAAAATAGCCTACTCATGTGATGCCCTCTAGATCTCTTGCCCAACTTACTCAGTGTCCTTTGAGTAGAGTCCCTTCAAAAATGTCCACACTGGATCCCAGGCCCCAAACTGTTCCAAAATAACCACGCCCACAAAAGAGATAAAGATTAGTACAGCTCCGAGAAGAAACATCCACGAGAAGACAGCCTACCATAATGCAAAATATTAAGGACTAATTTAAGGGGAAAAAAAAAAAAAAAAAAAAAAAAAAAAGAAGAATATTTGGAAGACAAAAATACATAAACATACAAAGTGAAGGGAGACTGAAATGAAATTGATATGAATAATCTGCTGCTTGAATTCTGTAAAAGTTACATGTATAACATAGTCATTATCTCAGGTTGACCTTTTATGGTAAGAACGCCTCTACAGTCATACCTAACCATGACTCAACAAGTAAGAAAATTCAATAATCTATGTATCAGGTACATCATACATAACGCTAAGTGAGTATAGAAACTCTGGCGCTTAGCAACATGTCATGATCATGTGACTTCAATCTGCTAGTACTCCACGAAAGTATATCTAAATCCAATTAATGTCAAGTTCACTTTTATTCCTTTATTATACACTTGTGAAGTCCATTAGCCAATTACTCTACTTGCCAAGACACTCTATACTTGTCCTAGTCACTAGTCTAGCCAGGAAATAGAACTAAATTAACCCCTAGCTGCCAGCACAAACATTACACCAACTTCACAGCAGAACTTATCGCCATCTTTAAAACATTTTTAAACCACCAATCGATGCACACACTCACTGTTTCAACACTCAACTGAACGCTATCATTTGTTAACTGAGACAAAAAAAAAAACATGACTAAAAAAAAAAAAAAAAAACACACAAAAAAACCAACCCACATCTGCTGCATATAATTACTAATCTAACTGGTGTGTAAATGAAGACACGTGCAATTTCAAGTCATGTAAAAGGTTGTAAACACTATTAGCTGGAGTAACAAATATGCACACTCACACACACACACACACACATGCACACACTCACACACACACACACACACATGCACACACTCACACTTACATGCACACACACACACACACTCACATGCACACACTCACACTTACATGCACACACACACACACACACGCACACACACACACACACACAACACTATTCAATCTGAGTCTCCTCCCAGTAAAACTCGCTGCTAGTTCATATATAGACATGAACCAAATTTTCTCATTTGATTAAAGAAAACAACTACCTAAGCTCCGCCTTTTAGCTCCACTGCTAGGGAGGGACTGGTCTTCACGCTAGGGGAGGGACTGGTCTTCACGCTAGGGAGGGACTGGTCTTCACCCTAGGGAGTGACTGGTCTTCACGCTAGGGAGGGACTGGTCTTCACACTAGGGAGGGACTGGTCTTCACACTAGGGAGGGACTGGTCTTCACGCTAGGGAGGGACTGGTCTTCACGCTAGGGAGGGACTGGTCTTCACGCTAGGGAGGGACTGGGAGGGACTGGTCTTCACGCTAGGGAGGGACTGGTCTTCACGCTAGGGGAGGGACTGGTCTTCACGCTAGGGAGGGACTGGTCTTCACCCTAGGGAGTGACTGGTCTTCACGCTAGGGAGGGACTGGTCTTCACACTAGGGAGGG
>WLWI01003839.1_pt1 | contig 12841 bp, 10 predicted proteins | sample 6701501 | NCBI WGS metagenome assembly WLWI01 (sample SAMN12718690, study PRJNA515312) | sponge metagenome | isolation source: marine sponge | host: Mycale hentscheli | place: New Zealand: South Island, Marlborough, Capsize Point | collected 2014-11-01
GGAATGTGTTGGTTTGTAAAACAGCATGTTTTGTAGGTCACCGCATGTTTTAGATTTTTATTATCTGCAAGTTGACATCACAGTTACATAAAATTTGCTTTCAATTTACTTGAAGTAGTTCACTTAAGCATATTGGGACATGTGTAATGGGGAAACTTGCAAGTTTGTTGTTTATAATAATGATTATCACTGAATTTCCTAGCAATGACAAAGTCCTTCAAAAATGTGTAATCTCTTCTTAAAATCTAAGGACTCACATGGTGTTCATTTCTGTTTTTATTTTTTTCTATTATATTGATATGACATGAATATATATTTTGGCATACTATTTTATAGACATGTAAACTAAATTAATTTAATACTGTTGGAAGGATTGGTGGTGCACAGTTCAAGAAAAATGCTCAAAGATATCAAAAGAGCATCATTCAGTTTCCTGATAATGCAATCATCCACTGTGTGGACTCTATTGCAAGGCTCACTGAACTATTTCAAGGCTTCTACAATACATTTATGATCGTTGTTAATTTCAAGTAGGAGTAATTGTATGCAGGCTCATGTATTTGATTAGTGAAAAAGCTATTGCTCATGGGAATCATTTCCATTTGATTCACTTTAGTCATTGCTACTTATTTTATGGTTATGTTTATTTTGATTTTTTTTTCTATGGCTTTACTTAGAATTTTTAGCATTTAACTAATTCCAGAATTGTATTTGCAGGAATCAATAGTTATTAATGGCTACATCCACTGTGTCTATGGCAATGTGAAATATTCAAGCACCACAAAGTCTTAACTTGCATAGTAGGTTTTTATTTCTAATAGATGGAATGCTTAAAAAAATCAAATAACATACAACCTTATAATGAATTGCCATTGATAAAATCAGCATCCATGGCTTTTGTTACAAAAATCAGATGAAGAGATATTTTTAAGATTAATAGAACCGTCATTGTAATGTTGAAGTTTTGGTAACTGAAAAATAATATCTCTGGGAAGTTTAATAATAACTCATGGCAATTAATTATTGGGTGCTTTATAAAATCTGTGTATGCCCACTATACTAAGCCAACCAAATTTAGAATCTCATTCAATCAGTATATTCATAGTCACTCTATGACCTATCCAATCCTCCATATGTGATAGCATATCTTGCCTCTGTATTATATAGCTTGGTTAGATCAAAACCCTAGTTTTTGCACCTCTCATCTCTAGATCAGGCTGTATTGACTTGCTGTAATTATATACAATTAGTCAGTTACAACACACAAAATCAGTTCCTCAAGTGAGCATGCAGTTATGGCTCGAATGAACTATTCTTTCTCACTATCTTATAAGAGTATGTAAAGATACTTAAAAGTCATAATTTTAGATATGCTATATGCATGTTGCTATGCTTCTGGAATGGATTGATTAGTAAATTCTACATGTTTTTGCAGTCAACCTCACATTTAGATTTTTATTATTATTAGTTGGCATAATATCACTGTATACAATTCAACTTCATTGCTAAAACCAAGAGACAGCAATATTATTTGATCACAGAAGTTGCAAACAGTGATACAGTCTTCATAACTTGCATAGTTATCACTGCTTAAAATCCATTATACTCACAATTTGCATAATCACTTCAGTTTTATTTTCTATTCATTGATTAATGATTACTTTGTGATACATTTTTCACAGACCAGTGAAGTAAATAGCTGACTACTTTATGTAAAGAATTTGTGCTGAACTCTTCATTTTTCTTACTTTATCACCCCCAAATTATCATCTAAATTTTCTCCTAGGGTAAATGACCACAAAATAAATGAAATAAATTGAGTAAGTGCTAAGAGCCTGTGTGCGGTAACTTTACTGTGAGATGTAATTGGATTTTGAAACCAACCAACCAATTAAACTTTGTGAGTTTTGATACATTTAAAATGTCAAATATTTTCAGTAATATTATGCAATAGCATATCTGATGTTAAAGCTTTTTTTAATGAGCTTAATTAGTATTTTTATATACATATTTCCAACTGTCCAATTGCTTCAAATGTGCCTGGAAATCTGTAACTCCACAACAATTAAACAATATAGTCACAGTCTAGTCCACAACAATTAAACAATAATAGTCACAGTCTAGTCCACAACAATTAAACAATATAGTCACAGTCTAGTCCACAACAATTAAACAATTAGTCACAGTCTAGTCCACAACAATTAAACAATATAGTCACATTCTAGTCCACAACAATTAAACAATATAGTCACGTCTAGTCCACAACAATTAAACAAGATTTCAACCTTTGAAGGCATTGAAATCTTGTATAAAAAGTTAAAAAATTAAATCAAGAACAACAAAATACAGCAGATGGAATAATGAGCTATTACTAAAGTATTAATGCAGACTGATGCATAAATTTCATGTCATAATCAGTTACAATTAAATATATTAAAAAAGTTAACATTTTATATCAAAGAAGCTTTAGTTTCATGAATTCATTTGTTTGACACGATTTTTTATGTTGCAGGTTTCAAAGAGAATTCATATTATTATAATTTCCATGTAATAAATGTTCTTATTATATTACCGTTGGTGAGTCTTTTTTCAATATCAAAAAGTGTGATACTATTTTGAAATACCTTACAACTTATAAAGTGAAATAATATGGACCCGATTTTTATGTGCAGAAACAAATTATTATCTTTGGCAATAGGTGCCCACAGTTTGCAGGACGCGCTAACCCTAACAAAACCACAGAGCATTTTGCCAGGCGCAATAACTAAACATTTTGATAGTTCAGGAACACGGCTCAGTTACGTACACTTGTGGTAAGATGACCACTCATTTCACTGAGTGCTGCCTAGGAGACGACAAAAAATGTTAACTAACCAAATCTCAAAGTCTTAGCTATAGAACAATCCTGGTGCATGATAGTCTCCACACCCTTACTCCACGTAGCGGATAGGAAAAGGGTCTGGCTACGCCAGACTGTCGTGCTATAAGTAATAGTTATAAACCAATACTGAGGTTTGTATACGATTTACAAACCCTGAGACACGTGGGCGAAGCCCGAGTGGCGTGTGTCTGTGAATCGCTATACAAACAAATTTTTATTTGTTTATAACTATATTTATATAGCCCGTTTATAACAAATAGCTCTATTTGTAGCTCTGTCCGGTCATTTTCAGATTATTTTTAATGGTTGCTAAGAAAATTATGTTAAAATAAATAAACCCTTAATAATCACACCAGGTCCTAAAATTAACGGGGTTCACCCCTTCATCAATAATAGGCCGTTTCGTTGCAAGTCGGACACGCTTAGGCAAGTATTCCCAAGTCCTGTCACATAATAATAGCCAATTTTCTCGTTCTAACAGCCAATATTATGTTCATTTGAACGTAACCTGACGTTTCCACTTCTCGCCACAATCGCTAATATTATAATTAATTAGGCCAAGAATGACTGAATCATGTTATTTTTATAGCTATGAAAACCTGCAACACTGAACGCACGTTATTATCTGGTGAAAAAGGTAATTTTAAAAGTATTTTTTTTATTCACTAAACCTATTTCTTTCTCTTTTTGTCATAAATACGCTGGTTTCCCATTGGAACTTAATTCATTGTATTTAGTTATGTTATTTCCTTTTTCGATAGCCATTTAGTTAGCTGCCACCTCTTAACAATTTATATATTTCAATATTTTATTTTGCGGAATAAAGTTCAAGGTGTCACTTTATTCTTTGATATGTATTATTGGACACCACATCTATAGTTTTTTCATTACAGTTACTAAGGCTAGTGGGCATGGCTTATAGTCCGCATACTTTTACCTATAGAGTCTCCACAAGGCTACGAACTGATCCAGTTGCTGGTGGATTAAAAGAAGTCGAGAAATGGTGAATGCGCTAAAAAGTAGGAGGTTTGAATTCTTTATTTTTCCTGGATAAGTGAATAAACTGTCTCAGCTGTGCTTCGTTCTGAGTCAACCGGTATGAGTAGCCAGCCTTATAGTGTGAGTTCTAGAGCGTGACAGATCTTACAACGGCGTCAGAATTAACTATAGCTAACAATTATTCATTTCTATCATAGAAATTTAATTGACCCGGTGGATGATTTCCCAAAAATAGGTGTAGCTATGAGAAAACTTACATACAATAGCTACGATAATCTATACTACTATAAAATGCTTAAACATTATTTTACAGAAACAGTTGAATAGAAAATAGTTCTAATTGCGTATATTATAAGGAAAGCTAGTGGGTAACGGATGATTTCGCTGCTTACTAATTGTAAATCACCACTTTTGCAAGCCATGATTTTGGTAGTAATTGCTAGTATTTCTTCTCTAATTGGAGCTGAACCAGGTAGGTAGCTTTAGAATAAAAAAATTGAATGTTTGTTTTATTTGTAGCTAATCATAGTATTGAAGTTGACTCCATCGGATCCACTGGTCATACCTGTGCTGACTCCCACTATTGTGTCTTGTACCACTACTGGATCTTTTACTGAATGGATCATTTTTGATGAGAATAATGTAACTATAAGTAATCGCACAAAGTTAAGCATAAACAAGTGGAAGTATGCAGAAGGTTTTACAGCCATTCAACACACGGATCAGTCATCTTTACTCATCTACACATCTAGTCCTGGTTTGTATTATGTTAATTGCATTGTGTCTGAAGATAGAAAATGCAGAAACATGTCAATAAAGTTGACAGTTTATGGTACATTCAAATACATACCACCATTGCTTCAATACACCATTATCTAATTAAACTTTATAAAAATAGAGGGAAGACAATAAGTAATTGAAAGTAGTAAACCTGATGATCTAATTAAACTTAAAAACAACAACAATAAGTAATTGAAAGTAGTAAACCTGATGATCTAATTAAACTTAAAAAACAACAACAATAAGTAATCATTGTAGTTAGTATAGTACCTTTAAAATAACAAAGAAAGCACTTCAATTTACTTTTCCGTCCTAGTCCTAATACTATTAATAGTTGTTAAAGCATAAAAACTGTGTATTTTATCTTTGTTTGTTTTAGGGGTTCCAAATTCTGCTTACAATATGTCAATAAAGGTACATGATACGTTTTTAGTTGCAACTTGGAACCAGAAAATAATCAAAAGCGTTGATGTTACTTTCCATTTAATACTTAATTCCCTCAATAAGAAGTATTTCCATTTTAGTCTACAGGGTAATGAGTCCTGTGATCCCTTTACTTACTTTAGGTATAACTGGCAATAACAGTGTTGGAAGAAGCAATACATCATGTATTAATGGATCACTACCTTATGTACCATCAGAAGATATGACTAGATATAGTTTGTCATCAAGCCAAGGCGAATACATCTTGTTAGTTTCGATTACAGTAAGTGATTTATTAATATTATCAGGTTATTTTGTATTATTGGGTTCAGCATTAACACCTTGATATTGATATATATTTATGGCTTAAGTGTTATTATTATATATACTAAAAAATAGCTACAAATAATTATATCTAACATTCAAAAGTTTTATTCTACCTGGTTCAGCTCCAATTAGAGACGAGATACTAGCAACTACAATTGACAGTGTATCAATAAAAATAAAGTACTGAACTAATAACCGGTATTATTTTGTTAACTATAGAGGCCACTATGTCTACAAATTTCTTTTAGTTACTACATTCTTCAAGTGACTAATTCAAAAACATTAAAGAATATGTCATCTATTGAGATACCAGCCAATAACTGTTCTAATATCTCAATTGGAAATTTAACATGAAGTACTTCATTATATTGCCAGCATATTGTCAAAAAATATGTATGGAGTGCGAAAGTTTCAGCTAGGAAATATATGTAAGAATATTTTATAGTGTCTATCATATGTTAGGATAATTCATTCTAGAAAATAATACCAAATATATTTATATACTTATTAGTATTCCATTAGTGTGAATATTATTTATTCCAAGCTAGATATCTTCACAATGATATTTTTCGGTATATGACCCTTGAGATATCTCATGATATCACAAAGTGTTAATTCATGGCTGTATTTCCAAGCTCATTACCAGAGTAGTTATAACAACTGGGGCCTGGAGTACAAGTTTTCTGGGTTTTTACAGCTACCTTTACTCTAGTGGAGCCTACCCAGCCAGGTTAGAGCAGCTGCTATAATATCAGCTGAGGTTATGGGGAGCCCCTAGTGAGTTTTCACCAACTTTACACCATGAGTTACCAAAAAAAAACTACTCCAGTGAAGATATCTATAGTGTGGAATAAACCACTTATTACACTCATCAGAGTGATATGGCTAGATATTTCACTCTCAGGCATTATTTTCACTCTTCTTTGGCTCTTGAAAAGCCTGCTCTTGAAATATTTCACCATATCACACTCTGACTCATGTAATAAGTACTATAATATATACAGTATTATAATATATATATTGTAGTCTGAGATGTATCAAATTGTTTTAGGTACAAACGACATCAAAGGATCAATAATTGTTTGTTTGACTCCAGAAAAAGATACTTACAACGTTTCTTGTGATTATGTTGAAGGCTGTAATCATAGTGGGTGTATTTTAAATATTATAACAAAAGGAAATAATTTCACTAATATCACAATAAAAGGAGATGAGTATCACAATATTAAGGTTTCAAAACATGACATAATTTTGGTAAAAGATTTGCAAGGAGAAATTGTTCAAAATGAATTGCTGGAATTAAGAGATTATGCCTCTCAGTGTGAACATACTAAAGGTTAGAGAAATATATTATTAACACACTTTATTCCACCACATTTTCATGTTATATAGCACAAGACTGTATTATATTAACATCATCAATAGCAGCTGTACTAGCTACCATATTCATAATAACAGTCAGCATCATCGTTGTCTTACTCATTCATTGGCACCGTTCTGGTAGGAAGTCTCTCAACATTAGGTATGAGTATCACTTTATAGAGCAGGAAATAATAATAGTTTTTCAATATTCCACAGATCATTGGCAGCACCTATACTTAAATTACATCAGAAGTCAGAAATTAATAAAGTGAGTATAATATATTGAATTATCTGCTACATTAGTCAAACCAGAACTCAGAAACTTGTAAACAATTATTGTACATGATTATAGTTCAGACTGTTTCTGGGTTGAGATGAAAAAAGTAATAATTTCATATGAAAAATTATTGGATATTACAATAATATAATAGTACTTGTACCATGATGCATTGAAACTGATATTTATGAACTATCCAAACATATCAGTATACAGATGTGGGACACCACCCACTGAATGAACTGGCAATGTGTTATTGGTACACTTGACACTATATAACGTGTCCTTAAACATTCTATTCACAGACTTCATCCTCTCCTGTGTTTCCAGAATTCTTCAATCCACGAGTAAGTGCATAGGAAACTGATGTAAATTGTGCTTGCAAATTTTAATTAGAAAAGTATCCATGTAGAATTGAGAGTGCTATCTTGCTTTTTCAATAAGTTGAAAGTATTACAATAAAATGGCTCACCACTGAATGGAACCATTGCTTTGTTCAAATTTATAGGAAAAGCTTTATCAATTACACTTAATCATGCACCTGACATTGAGGAGATCATTTTCAGCCTTGAGTTTCACAGACTTCATCCTCTCCTGTGTTTCCAGAATTCTTCAATCCACGAGTAAGTGCATATGAAACTGATGTAAATTGTGCTTGCAAATTTTAATTAGAAAAGTATCCATGTAGAATTGAGAGTGCTATCTTGCTTTTTCAATAAATTATTGCTGTTTTGATTTATTGATTATATGTGTGATCTAGGTGTGGCTTGGATGTGGTCATAAAATAACCCACCTTTTTAAGTCTGTGTATCACCCCTGGTACGTCAATACTTTTTAATTATAACATAATTTATTGTTCATGATATGCACACATATAGTATATTTTATAATTACAATGAAAAATGATGATATACACAAGAAGAAGATAACACAGAAATTCAACTACTACAAGTAGAGCAAATCCAAGAGGAAAAATAATAATTATAGTTTAGTAGTAATATAATAAGTGCAGACAGATGATCCAATCCAACAATGGTAGAGAATTATGCTAACTATGAACTGATCTACCAATGAGATGAATAAATGAGAACAGATATACAAGTTAACAATGTCAGCCTTAAATTCTTAAATTCATGTTTATACTTACCCAATTATCTATGTCATTGCAAATTCCCTTCCAATAATATCTTCTGGTAATCTTTGACAACATTTTGTCTCTTCCAAAGTGATACCCACCTACATGATCGTCATGACATGCTTGAAGAATTTGAATTTTTTTTTATCAGTAATAACCTGCAAGTGGGAATACCTACAGTTTACAAATAGATTATTGATTTACTTGCCTGAGAAAATTGTTGCCATCTTTGCTATCCTTGTACATTAAAGTTCCATCCTGAAGTTCAAACTTCTTTGATCTCCTTCTAACTATTGCTTTATGGGCTTTGTCTGAATCTTCATAGTACGTTCCATCACTGAGATACTTTCTAACTTCCTCAAACATTTGATCACTTTCTGAGTCTTCCTCCATGCCAACTTCTATGCCAACTTCTCAACAAACGCCAGGAATCAGTACAGAGTTGAGAACACTGGGGGAGTCAAAATTTCCTGAAGGGATGCAGGATTTCCTTAGGAATTTTGACTTGGGGATGCATAATACACTAGGAAGTTTTACGTGGGGTGCAAGAAACGCTAGGTTATTATACGCGGGGATGCAAAAATCTGGGGATACCGAATTTCCTGTGACACCGGCAACAGACCACGACGGTCAAGAGAAGTGAGAAAAACGTGAACTGAGGGGTAATGCTAAATGAGTATAAATATCTCGTGCTACTCCATCCCAATCTGCAAAAAGTTAGTACATCTAGCGTCACTGTCATATCATCCATGCTTTAATACTAGTTATACTGCCTGAAAAGTGTCCTTTGACAACCATAAAAAAAAATCGTAAATTCGTGTAAAAGGTGTTGATAACTAGTTAGTTAAACTTCACAGCCTTGTAAATTTTTTTTTGTTAATTCTAACTATCAAAACAGTTTATTGATTTTGTTATGGTTGTAACCTGAACATATTTTGGCCCCTTACTTTCCAGGAAAGATGAGGTTCTTCCTAAAAATAAACTTTAAATATATTTTCTAGGTCTGGACATTACAGATCACGGAAGTTAAAAAACCCTTACCAATCTTTCAAAGCTTTACCCCCCTTTCTAAATTTATAAGTATCCCGCGATCTTTTTTTTTTTTTGTACGATCTAATTAAATTGGGTGTGGAAGACTCGCCACAAACATGGACTTGCGGGTTGTAAAAAGTATGTCTGTGTTTTGGATTCTTTTTTCTGTGACCTTGAACATCTTTGATGGAGTTTACTCCCAAGGTACGTCTCTAATGTTGGTGGCTAGGCTGTTAGCTGAGACCCCTGTACTATATCGCTATTAATGCTGGCAGGAGTGACATATAATTAAGTAAGCATTTGCTGACAGTAGTAATTGTAGAGTGCTTAGAGCATATACAGATTCTTAACACTGAGCATCTGGATGATGCATTAAGATTGACAATGCTTGTTTCCTTATTAGATATTTGTAGACTTGCTAAAACTTACTGTTTCTTCAGCTGAACAAAGTAGAGAGCAAGTGCTTATGCTGCTTATAAAAAAAACGTCCGTCGCTGAAGATGGGTAAATTATTGACATAAGAATAATAAACATTCATAAGTAGCCTTGCCCAATTGTACTAATGTTTTTACCTATTATTCTATTCTTTGATGAGGGAATGAGGTCTGAAAATACAAATTATTTTGAATTAAACTTACAGTTACTCTGCAAGCAAGTGGTCCTATTATCATAGCAGTGGGTGAATCAACAACTATAAACTGCACACTAGGAGATGGTACCGTATTCATTGACTGGAATGTACAATTTATGGATCTTAATAGTACAGTAAGTGTAGTACCCACCAATTCTCCATTGCCAGGAGTGACTGCAGTTGGACAGTCTGGATTATCTATGCTGACTCTAAACACTTCAAATACAAGTATTACATCAGTTACTTGTGTTGGTTTTCAATTATCTACTAGAAAAACTCTTGAATCTATGGTGTGTGTAACAATATATGGTAAGTTGACTTTTTGAGCACTTCAAGATTATTTGATTTTGAAATTATGAAAGTCACTTTGTACTAGAAGTTATAGTTTTGAGGAACCAATCAAAACAATTCAACATGAATTAGCATAAAAATGAAAGTTTGGGGTGAGAATAGTTGTGTCCAGTGATGCTGTCAATGTACCAATGTTGAGAGGTTTATCCTCAGTTACATCAGCTTGAAATCCCTCTCATAGTCTGATTTATTGATTTTGTCCTTGGTCCTCAGAGCACCTTCCGTTTGTTCCGTAAGTGAATTATAATAACATCATCAACACTTTTTGCCTATAGTAGTACGAGTTACTGGTAGAAATGTGCCTTGTAGGGGGACAGGGGTGATATTAGAGGTTTGAAAGAGCTCACCGCTTGAAGATCTAACTCACAGTTTTGTAAATGATTGCTAGAAATTTCCCTCTATCGTTAATGCTTACTCTCTGTCATATATCATTGTCAGTCTGAACCCTAGGCAAATGGGTGGGATAGGTCAGTCCAGCTCAGGATATTTTAAATAACCTTATTTGCTATTCAATCACTATCTAGTATCTTTCATAAGCCCTTAAAAAGTTATTTAATATTTTATACTGTCCAACCCAATACACATTGTAACACAGTTTCCCCCTAACAAATTCATTAAATCTGTCTCAGAATAGATAAATAAAAAAGAAGCCTATGCATTTCATATCTTTAGACCAACCTGTTCTGCTTTGTGAAATAAATACAATAGGAAGCAAGGGCTTCACAATATTGTATTGACAATCAATGGTATAAGTAATGATAAATAATATAAATAAAATTAGGGAAAGGTATAAGGACATGAGAGATAAAATATTGTAATATGATCTATCATGCATGTTGCTTCTTAATGTGTTGATTTATAAATCAGGATGTATTTGTAGGTCACCACACATTTTAAATTTTAATTGTCAGCTGATAGTTTGCATCACAGTATACAGAATTCAATTTCACTTTATTAGAACCGGTTCACTCATAAGCATATTGGGACATCTATAATGGGAAAAAAATAGCAAAAAGTATTGTCTAAACAATGATTATCACAGAATTCCCATGAATAATAGTCTTTCAAAAATGCATAATCTCTTCTTAAAATCTAAGGACTCACGGTGTCAACTGTCACTTCTGCTTTTATGTTTTATTTATAGTTATAACATGAATATAATATTATTATGGCTTAACTTTTGTGGGCATGTGAACTAAATAATTGTCTACTCCAATGAGATAGGTAAAATGTCAAAAAAGTAAGACCACTTAACTGGCAGTCATGTAGATAGTTGTTATAATATTCAGTTCACCAATAGGTTCTTGTAAGCTCAGTTATAGGAATGCATTATCTGTGGCAGTTGGCTTCAACTCTTGAAATTTGATATTTGAAAGTATACGAGCAGCCACAAGGTATCCATTAGACACAGTCTACAAATCCTTGCTCATGGTTGTCAATAGACTCATTCAGATTTTATTGCCAAATGATGTTCTCCAAATAATGAAGCTGCTTAGGCTGATCTAAAGATCTAACAACTTTAGTAAATTAACTAGTTATAGAATGAACTATTTAAATGTACTTCTAGTTATAATAAATAGGATATAGTTATTATTTTTTATTACCATCAAAAATACATTACTGACAAGAAGTGGAAGTTAGTGATAAATAAATTATGGGCACAATATCAACTCCAGAAGGTAATTATAAAGAAATTATTGACAAAGTATCAACTCCTGAATTTAATAAATCTAGAAAAAAGCAAGCTGGTCTACAGTAAACAAACCTTTCTGCTACCCGTAAAAATAATATTATATAATTAAAATGAAGATAATTATATTTATGTGTCATTGAGGTTATAATAATGTACATAAGGTAAAAGCATGTCTGCTGATAGTAACTTTTCACTGCCACATTATGTAGTAGTAAAACAAATAAAGTAGAAAATGTAAGTTAATTAACTCTCAAGTGCACTCGCAAAAGTATTACAATAATTGCCTGTAAGTCTGTCCGTTTGTCAGTTTGTCTGTCTGTCCATCTGTCTATATGTCTGTCTGTCTGTTTGTCTGCCTGTCTGTCTGTCTGTCTGTCTGTCTGTCTGTCTGTCTAACTGTCTGTCTGTCTGTCTGTCTGTCTGTCTGTCCATACTGTCTGTCTGCCATGTCCCAATTTTGTACTAATTTACTCAGAAAGATCTTTTATCGTGCTACTCTTTTTGAATGTCGGTCTGAGTTCGAGATAAGGTGAAGATGCTCAGCGACAGCACTGGCTTTTGCTGGTAACGCCTCTTGGCGTCACGTCATAGTCGCTTGAGCAATTTATTTTTGCCCTCTGAAGAGTACGCAGAGTGCCAAAGGTGAAGTATGGCGTTGAAACAATATGCTGGTCTCTCTGGCAATTCGTACAACCTTTAGTGCTTCATTTTGATACGTACTATATAAATGTACAATTTTTCTCTAAAATTACGATAATAAAAATTGGGAATAATTGGTAAATTTCAATGTTTTCCCCTCATCTCATTCCTCTCTTCGTGTTTATTGCATTTGCTTCTTTCATTATACCTAAACCAGCCCCTGTATAGGACGTCTTCTATAAGAATTTTAAATTAGTTCTTTATGACTATTATTTTAGTAGTCATTGCGCTTATCTGGTCCTTCATTAGAG
>WLWI01003841.1_pt1 | contig 12839 bp, 11 predicted proteins | sample 6701501 | NCBI WGS metagenome assembly WLWI01 (sample SAMN12718690, study PRJNA515312) | sponge metagenome | isolation source: marine sponge | host: Mycale hentscheli | place: New Zealand: South Island, Marlborough, Capsize Point | collected 2014-11-01
TGAAAACTAAGTCAAAACTAACAATTCTGGCACATTAAAGGGACTTACTCTGTGAAGTGCTATAGTTTGATGTCGCTTTCAAAGCCTGGGTAGCCGTACTCTTCGAGATCCCCTGTTGACTGAATGAATGACAGGTTGACTACTATATACCCTCAGGCGCATGCGCACCGAGGGGTAACCAGGCGCATGCGCACCGAGGGTTAATTACCTCATACTACTTGAAATATTGATGAAAAAGGCGGGGTCACTCATGAATCTGCTCCTGGTGCAAAGCTGTACCTAGAAAGATTTAGCAACTTTCTTGTAACTAGAGTAAAAAAAAAGATACTGTAAAAGTAGGAAAGAAGTATTGGAAACATCTTGAAGAATAAGAGAAAATGCTTAGCTCAACCAATTCCTGGTGGAGGTGTACTAGTTTCCTTCAAAGTTGGCTTAAGCTTTAAAAAAAGGAGATGTATTTTCTGTTCCACGAGACTGACCCCTGAAGATGACTTTGCAAGAAGTCGCGAAACATCAGGGTAAGTTTTTATTAAACATATATTGGCTGTTAGAACTAGAAAATTTGCTATTATTATTATTATTATTTCAGCCAAGAATGACTGAATCAGCTGTTTTAAGTTTTGTCTTTGGAGCATAAGCTGTTCCTCAAACAATTTCACTGAACAAGTAAAAAGGTTCAGCAACTTTCCTTGAGACAATACAACCCAAATCACCAGTGATATGTGATAATGCCAATAGTTGTATTTGCCACTGATGATCATTATTACTGGAAAGCAGTTTAAACATGAAGTAAGTGTGAAAACAAAGATGAAAGACTTAGCTATTGGGCTATTACACTGTAAAAATTATAGTGTGAAACCCACCAAATTCACACCAAACTAGTGGTGTGAATGCCCACCATCAATGCATAATATGTCCTTCACACTTTCCACGTAGTATGAATGCACACTTAGCATGAAATTCACACTCAAGTGAATAGCATGGACCCTTTACCGAGCATTAATTATATTCATGTTCCGGCACAAACCAATGCTATTATCATTTTATCTGCCAATGAGATCTGGGATTCAGGCACAGAACAAATTATAATGTTGATAAAACTATAATAATATTAGAATCAACCCAACTTAAAATAGCTAATTAAGCATTAATGAAAATATGAGTTCACACTGTTTAGGGTGTGAACTCACCCTGAATTTGGTGTGTAGTTCACACCAAAATGATGAGGTGTGCACATCACACCTTATTTTCTATTGTTGCAAGTGATTCCCACTTAATTTGGTGTGAACTACACACCTCTTGGTTTACAGTGTATGCCAAAAATGGGATAACAATAATGTGTAGGGCATGTCAACTACTAATACTTGGTGTTGGTAGCTAGTACTAAATTTTCAAATTAAAGTGACTGATTCAATTAAGCACTTCTTTTATGTTACAAGAAAATGAGGTATCACATTTTTGTACTGAACCCATCCTTTAACTATACTAACTCTCATGACTTCATCTATATTGTGTGGCATACCTTAGCTATGTAGCCGAGAAACTGCTCATTAAAGTAGCTACACTACCTAACAGGTGTTCATTAACCAAAATAACAGACTAATTACATTCTAATTATTAGTTATGGTTCGTTTTGTTTTTGTTGGTTGTGTTTTGTTTTGATAACTTGTCTATATGGCTTATAGTTTGAGTCACATATAATATTGTTGCACAAACAATGGCTAATCCACTTGATAAACGAATTCTCAACTCTTTGTCAGTTGACACTGTCTTAAAGTATAATAGCTGACTCCTACTGGTCTTCAGTAAATATAAAAGATAAATAAGATAAATCTTTTGTTACCAGTGTATTGACCTCTAAGCTCTGACATTTACAACCAGGGAACATTGAGCAGGGTCTGCTTCTGCAAGAATATATTTAGTCCTTTTCTGGCAAGTCAGTCAATGGAAAAAGCCTTAACAATCTGATTTATTAGGGTAAAGCCACAAATTTGGTAAGTCTTTTCTCAATGAAGCCACATGGTCTTATTTCCTATGACACAGGACAGGATTCAATCTGAGAAATGAAGATGGGACTTGATTGTAACCAGAGCTTTAATTATGAAGTAGAAAAAATTAATATTCAACAATGTGTAAAAATAGCTACTGTAATAAAAAGCTTTAATTACCCATTTGTATAATATTTCCATTCATTGTAAATTCGACAATGTGTAAAAATAATTAATACAGGTAAAACTGGAAATAAAGTATAAACTTGCATTCGTGTTTACGAAGGTAGCTAGATAGATTAAGTTTAACTGTATATCTTGACGTAGTAACTTTATTGTCTTTTTTCCTCTAAACTATACACATTATTGTATGTATGTAAATATGTCTACATTTTTAGAGAACACAAATGCTTTATATTCTATCAAATAGGAATATTTCCTTACCTACATCCTATTTTGTGGTCAACCCTTTCCACTGAGGTGAACTCCTTTTGAAATTTATTTGATGGTCCTGAATGAAGAAATTTCTAATAGTTTCATTCATTTAAGTAAATTTTATGAAAAAATAGTCAACCTGACAGATTCAGACTATTATACAGAATGGTTGTCTGGATTGAATTAAGTGAATACTGAACTATTTTACAGGGTTGATCTCTCTATGTGACAACAATTGAATGCAAAGCACTCAAGACTCCATACAATTGAAGAGGTTTTGTGATTCACAGTAGACTGCATCACATCATAAACATGAACTTTCATTTAAATACGTAAAATACTAAGTATTGTACTTATATGTAATGATATCTAGTATCATCCATCATCTTTCAAATAAATTTAAATAGATACATAATAGATATGATAACTCAAATTTAGAAAGTAGCTATCATCAGTCAGCTAGTTCACATTATCACAAAATGCAAAGCTATTACTAATTGACAATCCAAGATATAGCCATGTATCTGACAGGTAGGGAAACAAATTAGGAACATTGTTAGGAAAAGGTTCTTGGATGGCAGCCAGAAAAAAACAATAATTTAGCTAAGTTGTAGCATGAAAAGGATCTTTTATGTTATATATATTTATACAGTGGCAGGGGAAGTGGGGTGGGTGGGGAGTGGGGTGGCTCTGGGGGCTGGAGCCCCCATAATTTTTTGGCACAACTTAAAAATGTGATCCATGAATACGTGCAAATCACAAATCACATACTCTAATTGGAGCCCACCCATACTGAACCATCTTCCTACACCACTGAAAAATGTATATAATAATATCAATGTACGTATATATATATATTACTTAGGAAAATTACTTCACTAGACAGGGTTCTTTGTTTGGGGGGGGGAAGCTCAGGAAGACACCACAGGAAATAAGGAGGAGGCTGGTGATCTTTCAGACCAATCCGCCTCCTTCACTTAGCTAATAAATAAAAATTGAATTATGACTAAGTGTGTAATATTTTGAATATCACACATTTCAGAAGAAAGCAAATAAAAATGTCAATTCTTAATTGCATAACAGTACAAATAAAAATCCATATACATTGTATACATAAAAAAATGCAACCAAAACTATAAGTATTACACAATTTTTTAATTATTTTTTTTATAAATTATACAATGTTTATTCTGAAAAAAGTAACATGGCACTTGAACATTAAATAGTTGAATATAGAAACGTTTATTGCACACAAAAAAACTGTATATTACATAATGAACAAATTTATCATGTAAAACTCAGAGTTACTTGTTAATACTACGAACTCCATACACACTAGACTGTGTCATGTGAAATGATTCTTCTTTTATATTATCTGGAGACTCATATATTACTTTGTTAGAGACAGACACAGATAACTTCCTTTTATATATCACGATTACTATTGCCATAGTGATTACTGCAATGATGAGTATGATAGTCATAATTGATAACACTATAACAGCTGCAGACAGAGATGCATTATTAGATTTCACCAGAAGGCATGATTGCACATCACATTTTGATGAATTATTTAAAGTTGATAGAGATGTTGTTGAAGGCAACAAGTTCAAAGTCTTTGAAGTTTGGTTGTTTGTTGTATCTGTTACACAAGTAAGTCAATCATGGTAAAAAATACAGAATAGAATACAGAAGTAATTCATTACATCATTAGCAGTTGATGTAGGTATACTAGTGATTAATACAATGATATAGTAGTTGTAGTAATAGAAGTACATGACACTTGGTGAACAACACATCTTTATAAGATGATCACATGACATTAGACTAATATGAATAGAAGGAATTCTACTGATTGTATACTGAGGATTTTTGAACATAATATTGTTTAGATAGTAATAGCTAATATTTACGAGACAGACCATTTAAGTCGCTAGCACCATAATTTAATACATGATTCCTATGCTTTAACTAATGTGCAAACTATAACATTGACAAAACTATACAAGCTAATTTGATTACCAAGTGACATACCCTTGAAATCTGTATCAACTCTTGATGTTGTAGTAAGACTACGTGTTGGAGCAGTCAATGATGAAGATATGTTAACAATATTAGATGAAGGACAGTCTGATCTCCTGGTATTGTAAAATGTCACCTCAGCAAGATAATATCCTGCTGGAAGATTTACAGTTACCGGGACTATATGTGATAAAGTAATTGTATTAGCAGTAATGGGACTGAATGAGTCACATACTCTTATTAGGTGGTCACATGACGTTTGATCAAATCTTACAACATTATGTACACTTGATCCAAACTCAAGTCTTACACTTACTGGTGCTCCCATTAGCTCATGAGGACAATTTAACATTATTATTTCAAATGCTGTAATGTTGTTAAGTGCTCCACTTCCAGGAGAAGAAAATTCAAATGTAATTGTACCACCAAGAGCAAGTACTAATAGTTGACTTGCCCAACGCGTGTTGTTATTTCTTCCAGTGAGTGAGGGAATAACTCCATCAAATAAAACACTGCTTTGTGGAGTAGTACATACTTGACCACCATCCATAGTAACTGAAGTATTAGAACAATGGCCACTCTCTGATGATCCATGTATGGATAATGGACTTGTACTGATTGTATATTTGATAGGAGTTACTACAGTATAATTACAATAATTAATATATAAATTCTTTCATTGAAGTATTATCATGAGCTGCAGCTTTTAATAAATGAAAGCATTTTTTTATTCAAATGCATGCACACTTTTGTGCTTCTGGCTACTAACATAAGCTCGGAAGTAGTAGCCATACTATGGTGGGCTCAGTGCTTACAAGTGCTCTCATTCTTTTATGAGAATATGTTTGTGACAATAGTGGTACAAGTAATTGTAGCTAGCTCAACTGCAAACCATGCTGCAAAAATTCTAGCTATTAAAATACATGTTTACTGTTAATCACCATATTCCTTGTTGCATTCACCTAAAAAAGGAAAGATAATATTTTTTGTGTAATTTCTTTTTTCGTCTACAGGTACACTTGTGTGAAAGCTAGAAATCTGAAATTTTGTTATCCTTTCTATAAAAATATATAAAACATAGTCAATTGAATAAAAATTATATAGTTTTATTGGCACTAAAGCTGTGGCTGTGCGAACTACTGCCATCACTAAAAGTGAAAAAATTATGTTTCAGCCAGAAAAAGATCAATTATAAACCAAGTGTTTTAAAAGGTTTGTATAGAGGTTTTAATGAGTTCGCAAATTATAGAAATGCTTAAGCTGAAAATTTGCAATTTTAAATGAGGTCGTAGAAATTGATATAGGATAGCTACATAGTTAAGTTATAACATATATTATGAATATGACGGAACATTAATTTAAAATTTAAGTGCTACAATGTATCTATTATATTGACAATGCTCAATAGAATTTGATCACTGTCAAATTAATATATCTAGAAAACACTATACGCCACTCACTTCTACGTGGGTAGAAACTTGATATAGCATAGCTACAAAGTTAAATTATAACATTATATGAATACGACAGAAGATTAATTTAAAATTTAAGTGCTACAATGTATCTATTATATTGTCAATGCTCAATAGAATTTGATCACTGTCAAGTTAATATATCTAACATTCACTAGAAAACACTATGCCACTCACTTCTACGTGTGTCCGAGATAGCGAATAGATAGCATGTCCATACAACAATTTTTACCATAAAACTTGAAATCATCATTGTTGTCACTATAAATTAAAAAAAATTATCATAGTTTAATGCTAAGTCAAATTGATGCTCAAAAATGATTCATCTGACACACAAAGTTTGGTATATAACATATTTGTGACTGAAATAAATAAACTAAATAATTATACTGAAGAAAATGCTTAATTTTTTTATAATTATAATAACGAGACATTATTGTCAAAAATAGCTATATAAACAATGCAAATTATTAGGTAAAATAATTGAGGTCAACTTGATTAAATTGAAAAAAATATTGAATTAAATACTCATTACATCAGTCAGAGTGAGATAATGGCAAAATATTTCTTGAGCAGGCAAATATATTATCACGTGCCGCATGTGAGTGAAAATAAAGCCTGAGAGTGAAATTTCTACCATAACACTTTGACAAGTGTAATAAGTAGTTTATTCAACACGAGATATCTTTACTGCCATTGTTAGTACTAGGACTGGTAACTCATAGCTTAAATTCATTGTAGGGGCTACCCACACCCCATAGTTTCACAACTTATTAAAAATTTCAAAAAAACTTGAGCAAGTAGCTATTATATTAGCTAGCTACCTATATATCATTGCTACGTTGATCCAAAATCATCATGTTTGTAAAGTCCTAAAGTACACTGTGCCAAACAGGTTTTCATGAACCAAAATAAATAATGGACTAATTACTCTCTAGTTAATTAGTTATGGCTTACAGTTTGAGTCATGTGTGCCTCTGCAAGTGTAAAATTGTTACAAATATCAAGTTCTGACCCTTCATAAATACTAGATTGAAACTTTCTCACTTAAAGGTGTCTGGGGAAAAGCAAAGTAAAAATGTGAAAAAAATCTTAGTTGTCACTGGGGAATCGAACCCAGGATCACACTGGCTTTAGCCACCAGTGCTCTTACCACTGAGCTCCACGACTTCCAAGACCTTCACATTTTACTTTTAAGATAGTTTAACATTTTTCCTTTGCTTTTTCCCAGACCTTTGCTTATAGTAAGAAAGTTTCAATCTAGTTTTATAAGGGGTCAAAACTTGATATTTGTGATGATAAAGCCTTTTCAATCCACTAATTATGGCTCCTCTCTGGCGGGGGAGGTGTTTCCGGCTAATACCGAAAAGGTGTTCTGACGGCACTTATTTGGTGGTCTGTTGAGTACGAGACTGCAAGCTGTCTACTATTACATGTAATTCAACAAACAACTGATGACTTGATACCCACTGAAACTGAACAATGTATAAGGAGAAAATATTGAGCTCGAATTTAATTAGTTCGTTAAATATGTTGTTAATTCAAATCTCAGAGTTCAAATTATATCCTGTAATTTGAAGTGAAAAGTCATACTCCCTCCCCCAACATTTTCTACACTCCTGCTCCTCAGCTAATTGCATTTATACTTATAGGAGGCCTGGGAAATGGTATTGCTATGGTGAGAGTTATTAGAGCATTCTCAATCTCTTTTTTTTTTTAACTAAGTGATGCCCCTTGCAATCTTAGCTATTTTGTTAAGTCACTTATTATCACAGTGTTGTTGCAGCTGCAAATAGTTGTTTCATAGTATTATCATAAAGTAGCATATTCGAATTTCATTGTGTGCTGTGCTTATTTTCTGTATGAGTCAGCACAATTACCTAATGACAATAGAAATATACAATTCAAGACTAACATCTACATTGCTTAACATATTAAATATAATATTGGGCTATTAATAGTAATGTGCAGGGTGTCTCATAATGGTTACCCCCTTTATGAGCAAATTATTTGTATAAACAGCTACATTGATCAATACCATTATCAAATTCTGCCTCTTTATACAAACTAGATAGAAACTTTCTCACCTAAAGGGGTCTGGAAAAAAGCAAAGGAAATAAATAAAAATCTTGGTTGTCACCGGAATGGAGCCCAGGGCCACTGGCTTCAGCCACCAGTGCTCTAACCACTACAACCCTAGACTTCCAAGAGCTTCACATTTTTCCTTTATACTGTTGAGTAGTACCACATGCTGCAGTCTCATACTCGACAGACCAATTGTGTACCGTCAGAGCACCTTTTCGTTGTCGACCGGTAACACTTCCACAGCCATAATTTGTGGATTAAAAAGGACCCTTTAGATGAGAAAGTTTCTATCTAGTTTGTATGAAGGGTCAGAACTTGATAATTGTGATGATAAAGATAATTGTGATGATAAAGCCTTTTTAATCATGGCTCCTCTCCAAAGGGGGAGGTGTCTCCGGTCGACACAGAAAAGGTGTTCTGACGGCACATAATTAGTAATCTGTTGAGTATGAGACTGCAGCAAGTGGTACTACTCAACCAGTATAAAGGAAAAGTGTGAAGGTCTTGGAAGTCGAGGGTTGTCGTAGCTCAGTGGTTAGAGCACTGGTGACTGAAGCCAGTGGCCCTGGGTTCGATTCCGGCTACAACCAAGATTCTTCATTTTTTTCCTTTACTTTTTTCCAGACTCCTTTAAGAAAGTTTCTATCTTGATCAGTCGAAAAGGACAACACTAGCAGCAGAAACTAGAAAAATTAGGAGGATAATAGCTACCTCCTCAATTATTACTGGTTGAAACCTCAGCTCAACCCGCCAACACTCGCGATCTACAGTACCTATTATCTAAGGGGTCCAACCCCAGGGGGACGCATGGGACCCCGCCGTTTTAATCTCTCAGGCCCAGACCCTTTACCAAACGGAAAGCGAGGAAAGGGTCTGGTCAAGTGAGGGTGTGGGTGCGCTGTACAGGACCCACGAATTCCTGGGGAAAATGCGGTGTTAATAATGACACCAAATTACCACAAAATGTGAAGTAGAACCATATCGCTTATTGCTCTGCTCTCACAGTTCGCTTCTATCTTGGAGAATGAAGCAGAAAAGTAGTTGGGAGTGACCTTGGATGATCTATTGGAGATCCATAGAAGCAGTTACTTGTGTAAGGCTTTGTGATATTTTGAAGATGTCAGAACTTCGCCAGAAGATAGAACAGTTGGAATATTCTTCTCTTCTTCGCCTGACCAGAACGGAGCCAGTTAAACAGGAACTGTGAGAGCAGAGCAATAAGCGAAACAGTTTTAATTCGCGTTTTGTGGTAATTTGGTGTCCAGATTAATTAACACCGCATTTTCCCCAGGAATTTGTGGGTCCTGTACAGCGCACCCCCCTCACTTTGCGTTTGGTAAAGGGTCTGGCCCAGCTAGACTACCGCCGTTTAGGGTGTTGCGGGGACTGCCGTACAGCATAACTTGTGAATTTTTATTATCATAGTCTAGTGAACCAAGAAAGCTTCCTAAAGCACATCGTTTGTTATTGTTGTTAAGTTTAGTAGGTTTACCTTTCACTTTATTTGCTTTTGTATACAGCAGCGCCAAAAAGCGAAGTTTACAAATTGCAAACTAGCTCGTTAACTACTAGTTCGCTCGTAGTTACCGAGCGGTTAACACATTTCTGCAACTTTCTGGAAACTACCTTGACAAATCTGTAACTGTTTGGTAACCACCTTGACAAGTCTGTAACTTTCCAGCATAAACCACCTGGACAAGTCTCTGTAACTTTCTAGCAAACCACCTTGATAAGGCTACAACTTTCTTGGGAACTAATTTAGTAAGTCTGGAACCTTTACGTTAACCCTCTTGGACAACCATGGATAACCACATTGAAAACTTCTTGTTAATTCATTTTGATATAATAAAAAAATATTTTAATATTAATTTAATAATAAAAGGTAATGTTAAAATGAAATTAATTAGAACTTGAATTGTCTGAAATTAATTCAAAATTCAATTGTCTGTTTCCTTGAATGTTAACTCGATCACTCCATCTACAATACACAATAATAAATGATACAAAACAGTACTTTAACAGGAAAAAAAATATGGTGCATTCTCACTCGTTCAAACCCTCTAAAATAATTCATTAGAAAAGTTCAGATGTGAAACGCATAGAAGCATAAGTACAAAATATAATAACAAATATAATTACTTTAACTCTGAATGTCAGAGTTAGTTTATATAAACCAGGATGAACACTATAATACTTAGTTACACAAAATCCTAACAAATTTCACCATTAAAAATTAAATTATAAGTATTTTTAAAAGCATAATACATGCATGTAAACTTTTTCAACTCAAACTTGAAATTTTGATCAACACCCAAAAAGATTCAAAACTACACTTCAACTGTGTCTATTAGAAATATAGCTACCCTATTTAGATGGGAAAAAATACGACGGTAAAAATAAAAAGTGTGAAGTCAGCAGTACGCACTCTGTGCCAGTGGCTGCATCAGCTAGTTCATGCTACCCTTTACCAAATAATGATAAACTACCTTACCAAAAACGTGGTATCGCTTACTAAATATGGTATCGCTTACTAAATATGGTATCCCTTACCTAATCAATAATAACACGCTCAATCTTTAAACAAAATCAATAACATTTAGCAAAACTAGCGAACTCCTCAGAATCTAAATGTTGGAACTGGATTAAGCTTAAATAGTCCACAATAGAACAGGGTATATAGACTTCAGGAAAAAATAAACTAGGAGAATCCCAGTAAAACTGTTGGCTGGCAACTATATTCAATACATCATATTTCCAGTTTATTCACTATGTATTTTCGTAACTAGTGCTTCACTCTTTATATAATATAATATACACAATACATATATATTATTCATTTGATACAGGAGAATATCACGAGTCTGTTGGCTTACTATTTACGCTCGTGCCTGCGGCACTCGCGTAAATAGTAAGCCAACAGACTCGTGATATTCTCGGGTATCCAATGGATAATACATTTATTAGGTACTGCTCATGGCAATACCTTGGTAACAAGAAATTTACCTAGGGGGACGTAATAACCCAACGTAATAACTATAAACACAGGTGATATGGAAAAATATTGCCCTAAGCCACATCCTGTTTAGTTTAATGCATTTTCTATGTGGCAACAGTTATCAGGCTCTGTTCAGTACCTAATAAAATCTATAATCACCTTATTCATGGTATGTATACCCATTCAAAGGTGGTATATCCCTTTCACTATCTATGATATATCATTCTTTACCCAGTCCATACCTCGCTTTACAAGCTGAAACAGAGAATAATCATGCGTTCAAAAGAACAATGTCCATATATCTACTGTGGCATCAATTTCATAACAAAGGGAATCTTATGACACATGCAGAAAACTTCAGTGAGAAATTAAGATGGGACTTGAGATTGTATCCAGAGCTTTAATTGTGAAGTAGAAAAAATTAACAGTCAACAATGTGTAAAAATAGCTACTGTAATTAAAAGCTTTAATTACCCATTTGTTCCATTCATTGTAAATCTCTATAGTTAATACAGGTAAAACTGGAAATAAAGTCTAAACTTGCATTCGTGTTTACGAAGGCAGCTAGATAGATTATGTTTAACTGTATATCTTGACATAGTAACTTTATTGTCTTTTTTCCTCTGAACTATATACATTATTGTATATATGTAAATATATCTACATATTTAGAGAACAGTTATGCTTTATCTTCCATCAAATAGGAATATTTCCTTCCCTATGTCCTATTTTGCAGTCAACCCTTTTAACTGAGGTGAACTCCTTTTGAAATTGATTGGATGAGCCTGAATGAAGAAATTTCTAATAGTTTCATTCTTTTAAGTGTCACTGCAAACCATGATAAAATTTTATGAAAAAATAGTCAACCTGACGGATTCAGACTATTATACAGAATGGTTGACTGAATTGAATTAAGTGAACACTGAACTATTTTACAGGGTTGATCTCTCTATGTGGCAACTGTTGAATGTAAAGCACTCAAGACTCAATATAATTGAGGAGGTTTTGTGATTCACAGTAAACTGCATCACACTATAAACATGAACTTTCATTTAAATATGTAAAATACTAAGTATTGTACTTTTATGTAATGATATCTAGTATCATCTTCTTTCAAATAAATTTAGATTGATACATAATAGATATGATAACTCAAATTTAGAAAGTATCATCAGTCAGCTAGTTCACATTATCACAAAATGCAAAGCTATTACTAATTTACAATCCAAGATATAGTAATGTATCTGACAGGTAGGGAAACAAATTAGGACATTATTAGGAAAATGCTCTTGGATGGCAGCCAGAAAAAAACAATAATTTAGTTAAGTTGGAGCATGAAAAGAATCTTTTATTTTGTATATATTTATACAGTGGCAGGGGAAGTGGGGTGGGTAGGGGATCGGGTGGCTCTGGGGGCTGGAGCCCCCATAATTTTTTGGCACAACTTAAAAATGTGATTTCTCCATGAATACGTGCAAATCACAGAACACATATCCTAATTGGAGCCCACCCATACTGAAACCTCTTTCTACACCACTGAAAAATGTATATACAATATTAATGTACGTATATATATATATATATATATATTACTTAAGAAAATTTCTTCACTAGAATATTTCCAGAATCAGAATGTACATTGTATTTTTAAAGACAATTTACTGAACTGATGCGGTGCATGATATTTAGTATAGAATTTAGACAGCTCTTTATTTCTGTAAAACCTAGTATACAATTTTTGTATACTTATATAATAGCTATTTGTAACAACAGATAAAGCTGTAATCTATGCAGTAAACTTAAACATACCAAACAGTTTCCTCTTTAAAACTAGCCATTTAG
>WLWI01003843.1_pt1 | contig 12838 bp, 5 predicted proteins | sample 6701501 | NCBI WGS metagenome assembly WLWI01 (sample SAMN12718690, study PRJNA515312) | sponge metagenome | isolation source: marine sponge | host: Mycale hentscheli | place: New Zealand: South Island, Marlborough, Capsize Point | collected 2014-11-01
AAGTAATTTCATTGGCTGAGACTACTGTGAGATTTTTAATATTCACAAATGAATTATAATTGAAATGTATGTAATGTGACTTTATTCAGTTAAGTAGTAGTCATAATCTTTCTACAAATCGGTTTAGATTCACTTGATCATTTTTGCTAATTAATTTAGGAGGCTTCCTTCCTTATGACGGACCCAATTACATTCAGCTGCACATTCCTGTCACTCAGTTCCTCATAGCATCCCTCATCGACTTGATTGCCCTAGGCATTTGTATTGCAATTTTAGTCATTGTCATCAAACTGTGGGACAACAAGTGAGACTATAATTATCCTTGTTACTTTCGGTCTATAATAACATTATTATATGTGTTTTTTTAGGCACATTAAGTCTATATCTCCTATGTTAACAATTGTGGCAATGATTGCGCTACTTTTTGAGGTACCGAATAACATTGTGTGGGGGTTAAGTGTATCATCAACCGAGTACAATATTAGCTATACATTCCAGAGGTTTCTATGCAGTGTAAGAATATATTTTTATTTAAGAATGTATAAAAGAAAAATACCAGATTGTTAGTTGTAATGAACCTCTTAATTGCTTATCTGTATTGTAATAAGGTTCTTTGTTTCTATTGAAGTGTATTTATTAGTTACATTCCATACATCAAGGGAATGTTTATGTTATCCAGATCATTAATTTTATTATGTTTGAAAATGAAAATAACATCTAGAACTGAACAGGTGTCATCTTGTTTAGAGTACATTATTATGTTTTTACTAATAGAATTTTTACTAACTTAAATATAACCAATAAGGACTAATATTTTTCTTTGTGCATAGGTGTATGATGTGCTCATGTATTTTGGCTTGATAATCGCAGAAGCAATAATTTTGGCTAAAGGATGGAGACTGTACAGAATATTTTACAATTCTCAACAGAAAGTTAATGTAATGAAATAATATTCCTTTCAGGGAACATAATTTTGTTAATCTTTTGTACTACTCCAAGTCAATTTTTAAGCAAAATTTAACTAATGACTATTCATAAAGTATTTACACATTATTATTTTGCATACAGTCTTAGTCGTCGTATTTTAGCCAGCATAATATGTATACATATTTTAATCTAAATATATGGCAGGCAATATTATTATAATAGTTTATGTTTCAGATTACTGGAATCTCTAACACTTCTTTGTGCCTCATCGTCAGTCCATTTATAGTACTCTTCATAGTTCTGACTGTCATCAAGGAAGCCATTGATCCAAAGAAGCCATACATTACAGACTACTATGTAAGCTAACACAAGTTTACATTATGACAAAGAAATCAAGGAAACTACACTATAAACACTATAAACCCAAGATACATTTAAAAGAGCATGAAACCCAGCATGGATTTGTCCTTAGAAAAACATTTCAGCAAAGTTAAGTCACGAGTAAATGATGATCTCATTAGTAGTCTAGGTGCTGAAAGCAATTTGAAAATACATAGGCCAGGCTAGATGAGACCAGAGTATGGCGTGGCACATTTAGGACAGAGAAACTATGCTTGTACACGGTACAAGGAAGGTAGCTGTAAAACCGAGAAAATTGAAAAGTTTGGCCAGTTGCTATAACTACAAGGGTAATGAGCTTGTGCAGTATAGCATGAAATAACAGCGTGAAATATCGTGAGTTATTTCACGGGTCATGTACCTAAACATATCATTGTGAAGATATCTAGGGTGGAACATAATATTTCGTCTTCCTGGTAAAAATCTCCATTAATGTTGAACGAATGCTCTCCTCCAATGATCTTGTTATAATTTGATTTTTAACTTATTAATTAATTTTCAGCAGAAATCCATTAGAAAAATGTTGTTGCTATCCAGCTACATATTTATTTTCTGAATCATTTTAGTAATTGTTTTTGGCTTGATATTATATTATTTTATAAAAGATTCAGCGTATCTTTATATCAATGGACTAATAATTTGATCATGTGGCATTTGTTGTCGGTTGTTATAGTGGAACTCAACTACAAGACTTAATGTAACTAAATGTGAACATCTTGGAGTTGGAAGTTATTTTTTCTACGCTATTCAGCTAGAATTTTTCATTTTAGCAATATTTCTCACCTTTATAAGTATCAAGAATTCAAATATTTCTGACCCACGCTATAGTGAATAAGGGAAGAGTTTGAGCAGATATGCAGCTACTTCTGGTATTCTTGTTATGACTATTTATTTGGTTTATTGGTACATAAATTACGTCTCTAACGGATTTGAAATATTTCTATTCTTTTGGATTATCACCATCTATTCTTTTATATTGCCAGTGGCTATTTTTGGCATTGTATTTATACCTAAGGTAAGCAATTACTGTATTTCTCTTTTATAAAGAGGGAGCTGAAACATAAATGGGAACAATTATATAAAATAATATGGCATGACAATAGTGACAGAATATCAGGGAAATGCAATTGTCTCCAAGAAATGTGAAATTTTCTAACAATTATGTACATTCCACATCAGAACAAAGAAATCATGACGGCAATTGCTTGTGGAGTTGTCAATAGTAGCTAGACACAAATAATATTATTGTCAGGTTTTCAAAAATGTTTCACTATTTAATAATCAACAAGAATGAGTGATCTGTTATAGCAGTCAAACATTAATTGGATCTTGGGAGTAGGACAGATGTGTCTTATAAGAGCTTATTTTACAGCAATAGATACATGAGCTTAAAAGTAAGAAATTCAGTAATACTGGTCATTTGTCTTCTTCGTTAATTATTTACTTCAAACCACTTTCTTATTACTGAATTTTGAAGATTAATTTTGTTAGTATTCTGCTGAAGTTTTTTATTTTTACAATTTTATTTTACAATTTCTTTCCCACTCCCTTGCTAAAATTTATACTTTGATTAAAATACTTTTATACAGTTTGCAATAATTCATGAGGAATACAAGGAACGAAAATTAAAAAATAAAAGGGAAGTGGAAGCAGCTAATTATCTTGCAAAACTCAAAACTCTAAGAAAATCTCTTGTGGAATCAAATAGAGAGGTATGACAAAAGTTTAGGGGATTATTGTTATGACTTAATATCACATGGAAACTAGCTATTAGCTTCACAATTAATAATCTATAAGCTACTGAGATTATGTAAATATTGCAGTGTAAGAATGTATTATGATATAAAATAATGTATTTCTATTCTTTCAATTTTGTCTCTTTCTTAAAGTTATTTTGTGCGACCCACATGGTTTATCTACTCTATTATGCTATTGATGTAAAGCAAAATTAAGGAAAAGTTTACTAAATACGCGTAAATATATGAAGCAAATTATGTAATAATAATCATTAAATCAATCATTTATTATGCTGAAATAATATTACATTTTTCTCTTTTTTTTCCAGTTTTTAACAGCCAATAGCTATAATAATGTCTAATTAAAACTTTAACCAAATTATTATAACTTTAATTAAACATAATATTGAGCCTTAAAACTGAAAATATTACGCTGACATTATAGTGTTTGTACTTTTTATCACTTTTTTGTCAATATTTTTTTTTGCTATGAACACAGTAGATGATATTGCTATTATGCAATGCTTGCTTGTTAGCTCATTCACCTTCCATTTCAGAATCTTCAAATATTATACTTAATACAATAGTACCTACTCTGATTATTTTATTATGTATCTTATTTTAGAAAGAAGAGAAGATAACAAAATTGAAGTCTAAGGAGTTGTGACATTAGATTTTTCTTGTATACTAAGGAAACATATTTTCTCATGAACAAGATGTCAATCAGCATTATATTCTTGTTCAATTTCTAAGTTTATATTTATACTGGCTATTTATGCCAAATTCAAGATGAAACTAATAATATTATTATTGTAAAATATTTAATCTTTGGTATATTCAAGACAAAATACATGCATACATGCTAATACATAATTTAATACATTCAAATTAATTTCATACAAATACGTCTACATAATATACTTGCACACATACAAACATATTGTCATTCTAGATGCGTGATCCGGTCATTAGTCTCATCCTTCCTGATCCTTTTTTAGCCGCTATCTCTTATTTTGATTTACTAGTATTATTTTTTATGTTAGCAAAGCCATGCTCTCAGAAAACTGGCATTTCGTGATCCTCCTGTCACTTGTATTGTCATGCATTTCCGGAACTAGTTGTTGTCTCACTAGAATTTCCTTGTGACACTATCCGTCCAAAAATATTCTAATTTCACTATTTTTCTAAAGTTATATTGTGAAGTGGTATCTGTTGAGAGGCTGGCTTGACTGTAGTGATGTTTTGATTAACTGACACTAAAACTAAGATTAATTATAGTTACACCACAAAACATTTTAGTAAACTAACCTGAACTAAATTTCACATAGGATGAACTAAAATTATTCTTCAAAACAAAACAAATAGCTACTTAATCAATTTCTAGTGACATTGCTGAAAGAAGACGAATGATCACTGGTAGTCCCAGGAAGTAAACCCTTTACCCAATCATTTTTTCATGGCAACTGAGTAAATTGTTTGGCTAAGGCAAACTGTTGGACAGCAGTCTGCACTTACTCATAGCGTAAACAATTGATTTTAAATATTAATCATGCATCACTGGATATTAACAAATTAGTGAAAAGAGCAGAATTAGCATGAAGCTATCATTACCTGTATTGGTACACAGAGGCAGATCCAAGTGCTGATGAGGGGCCCAAACATATTTAGGTTAAGGTTATGAAATTTAATGAAAATATGTAAATGGTTTCGATATATTTATAGATGAGAGCATACAGTATGCATACACACAATTGCCTGTATTGATATACTTGTAGATAATAATATAATTTTCTATACACTTGGTTCAGAAGGGGGCGGGGAGCTACCTCTGAAGCGTACCTGTATCTACCTCTGGTACACTCTGTCATATTGTGGTGACTAAGCCAAATGTCATGAGATCAACTTAACATAGTGGTATCTCTTCTTTTCAGATACACATGTGCCTAGTTTTATTCCTTTATACACTTGTCTAGTTTGTGTAAGAAATACACTGATTTCCTTTTTGAATTCTCAGGCAGTGAATAAATAATGCTTTAGTGGAGTATGAATAATGGAATATTGTCCCCACATGTGTGACATCAACCATCAGCATTTAAAGCATCATTGGGAAATTTTCATTTATTGTAATTTAGTTTTAAATTTCACACATTTGAAAAAAAATTCATGTTAAAGGATAAGTAATAAACGTTTCTAGTATCAAAATCTATCAAATGCATTAAAATGATTGATGCTCTCTGGAATATGCATGGTGTGACCACTAGCTACCTGTTTATAACTCAATCTGAGTCAATAATTGTTGTAGATTGTTTTGGTAGTATATTATTAGTCAAAATCCAATGACATTTCAGTATGTTAAAGTGATGATGTACTTGACTTATACAAGCAGTTGTTTGTATAATGAATAAAGCCAGAAAGCTTTACTGATTAATTAGTGAAAAACGAAGTGTTTCATAAATCATTGCTTTAAGGTCAGAAATATGATTCTATTTTGGACAGGTATAACTCGAGTATCCCAGATAACTTTTTACTCATTTTTATTATTTTTTTATATGAAATACATAATCATTGTGAATAGCTATGTCCAGTCCTGACCAAATTGTATTCACTTCAACCAAAATTCAAGGAAACAACTTCTTTTTTAATTTTCTGACATGTTCTGATAATGGGTCAGATTATGATAACTTAGTATTGTTGATGTATGATACAAGAAAATGAAAAAAGTGTGAGCAGGTACAACATTGAGTCATGAAAGCATATGATCTTAGATAAGGCTCAATTGTAGCACGTAATGGAGCAACATTTTTCATCTTATATTTTTTCACTGAATTTAGTAGCAAGAGTCTAATACCTTGCAATCAGGTCCATGGTATACTGTTAGTAGTCTCTAGTTATTTTGTATAAAGTAAAATTCATAAAATCACTTGTTTGCCATATGTCGGCAGTGAAGAACTTGGAGGAAATTGCGAATTTTTTTATTTCATTCCTGCGAAAATTTTAATTTGGGCCACCAACATTCCTGAAATAATGTGTAATATCACTAGCTTCTGGCATTATTCACTACAAATTGATGCCTCTTAAAATTGAATACTCCGTTTAAAATGGGTAGTTTGGAGAACTTAGTCTTGGTTAAATAGGAGGCACCCCTGGACATCCAAGTTTAGTCTTAATATTGACCCCATAGTTAGACATTACTAAAAGATATTTTAATGAAAAGACGAAAGGATATAAGCTACCATTTCTGCAGATGTCACAGCTTTTTTTAAAATAGTTGCTCTAGTAACTGTCATTCAATTTACACAACACATCAAGCATCAGAAGCATAACTATCTCAAACATGTCTTAATTCAGAATTACGTACAGAAAAAATTGAAAAAAAAAACGCTGGCAAATATTATTTGAACATTACAGTGCATTGGCGTACAAATAATAAAATACTTAATGTAGCTACAGCCTTAAATGATGTATAGATTTCAAATAGTGTGCCTCTTTAAACAATAACATATTGGACAGTTTAAGCACACTGCAAACATAAATATAATTAAGTGAAAAATGAGTTCTTAATAACTTATTTTAGCTTTAATACTGATGTTATTTGAGCACTTTAATATATGTGAACACAACATCACTTAAGAAAACAGGAAAAGGGTTGCTGACTTGAGAAATCAAGAGAAATTTTTTGTTTACACCATAGAGGAAGTCACGCTTAATGAAATGCTAGATATGCTAACATTGTATGCACTACATATCAAATTATGGTAGATAGTGGCAGTACAGTGAGTTTCTATTTTGCTCTTTGATACATGTTTTTCTTTCAATCAGAATGTGCCGTTTTGGCTGTCATGTTGATGAGGGTTGAGTTAAATTTCTCCACTAACCCATCGGTTGGAAGATGGTAACCAGATGTATTGATTTTCTTTACCCCAAGAAGCTTGCACACTTCCTGAATCAGCTCGGACAGGAAATTTGGTCCACGATCAGAGAGAAGTTCCTCTGGAATTCTGGGTCGGCACACTATGCTCTCCACAAACAACTTGGCAATTGTTTCTGCCTTCTGATCAGGTATAGCAAATGCCTCAGGCCACTTGGTCAGATTGTCCATGAAGACAGCCACGTAGCAATTTCATTGCGTGGTTAATGGCAGCTCTCGGTCCTCCAATAGGGATTGGAGTCAACGGTGGTCTGAAGGTTTTCCGTCCTCCTTTCCTAGAGGCACAAACTCGACATGCCCTGCAGGAAGCAGTTACATCATTTTTCATTCCTCTCCACCACACGTGACGTCTCAGACAATCATACACCTTCTTATCACTAAGATGACCAGCGAATTGACCTTTATGTGCTTCTTCCAACAGCAATGCTCTAAGCTTTGATAGCACAACTACACACCATCGATCAGGAAAAGCAGGGTTTTCATGGTAAAGTACCCCATCCACCATTTCATAGTGCTTTCTTTCCTAAATGATTCTACGTGACTGACATTCCTCCTCTGGTAAAGTTCCATCCACCAGATACATAATCAGAGCTGATATGTTTTCATCTTCATTTTGACACTTTGAAATCTCCTCAACATTCAGAATATCAGAGCACTTGCTGCTCTCCTGCTCCTCAACAGACATCTTACTCTCATCAGTAGTAGTACAATGTGACAATGCATCCGCATTGGTGTTCTTCTTTCCTGATTTATGTTTGCTAGTGAGATCCATCTCCTGAATAACTAACGTCCAACGTGCAAGTTTTCCAGATGGTCTTGCTGTATTCAGTATAGATAAACACGCAGTGTGATCCGTGTACACAATACATGGATGTCCAAGAATGTATGGACGGAAGCAGCGAACTGCCCACACGAGCCCCAGCGTCTCCAACTTCGAGATACCGTATTTTCGCTCATGCTTGTCCACTGAACGTGATGCATATGCAATAGGATGAACAGTTCCATCATCCTGTTCCTGCGACAAAACAGCACCCAGACCAGTAGTGCTGGCATCAGTTTCTAGAATGAACGTACAGCCAGGCCCAAACTTCGGGTAAACTAAAACAGGAGGAACAGAGAGCAACTCCTTCAGCTGTACAAATGCTTCCTCACATTCCTCAGTCCAGTCAAAGACTACAATCTTTTTTAGTCAATCTGTGTAATGGAGCAGCAATTGTTGCAAACCCAGGGTCAAACCGTCGATAATACGATAAAAATTGCTGTAATCCAGTGACATCAACCGGACGGGAATAGTTTTTCACTTTCTCAGTTTTTGGCTGGATCAGGTCGAATACCATCTTTTGAAATAACATGACCCAAGAAAGGAACCTCAGGTCGTAGGAATGAACACTTATTCCGCTTCAGCTTAAGATTTGCAGCACGCAAGCGAAGAAAAACCTTTTGCAGGTGATCTAAATGTTCTTGAAACTTCTTTGATGCAACCAAGACATCATCTATGCACACAAAACAGCTCTTCTACTTCTATTCCAGACCTGCAAGGACTCTCTGCATAATCCGCTGGAATGTTGCTGGTGCGTTGCAAAGACCAAACGGCATACGAGTAAACTCATAGAGACCTTTGAAAGTGTTAAAAGCACTTTTTGCTTTAGCATCATCATCCAGCTCCACTTGCCAGTCCAGATGCGAGATCAAGAGTTGAAAAATATTGAGTTCCTCCAAAAGCATCAAGAATACATCTATTCGAGGAAGTGGGTGGACATCTTTTCAAGTCATTCAATCTCCGATAGTCGACACAGAAATGTAGAGTTCTATCCTTCTTTGGAACCAAAACAACAGGACTAGCCCACGGACTGGTAGATGGCTGCACAACGCCATGTTTCTCCATTTCACCAATCATCGCTGCTACCAGCTCCCTTCTCACCACAGGACTTCTGTAAGGTTGCTGTTTGACGGGCAAATGATCTCCAGTATCCACAGAATGACGAAGTACATCTGTACAACCGAGTTCTGAGTCATCAAGATTAAACTCATCAGAGAATTCACCAACAAGTCTTCTCAGTCGTCTCGCTTCATCAGGAGAGAGGGAATTCAATGGAAAGTTGAGTTCACAATATAGTTGCTCTAGACATTCTGACGAGCATTTCACAGCTCATAGTCAGCTTCTCATCATCTGGAAACTTTAACACACCTTCCTTTGATGATGCTAAGTACACAACAGAGAATTGTTGATGGTGTGATATCTTATTCCTCATTGAAGGGCGTGTCTGCTGGTCTTTAAATATTGAAATAAGTTTTACCCCAAGCCTGACCAGATCTAGATTGGAGAGGATGTTACCACGAGAGCTAATATCATCACTTGGCCCCCGACCATAAAACTATATTATAATATAATAAAGCAAGTATAATACTGGAGACTCATCTATTCTACAAAGTTTGTCATAAACAACTACGTACTGGCTTGAAAGTTGACATATTATGAGCACAGTGTCAAACCTACTTCAGTTTCTTCCACCACATCATCATGCCACTCCTTCCACTTAGCTTGAGCCAATGGCACAAAATAGCACAAACAGGAAATAATTATCACAACCAATACTGCCAGCAGCACACTGGGACACATAGCTGGGACACTAGGCTTCTTCACTAACTATACAAACTGTCTTCTGGGACACTAGGTTTCTTCACTAACTGCACAGACTGCCTTAACTAGGACTTCACAATGAACTATATATATAACCAGGAAGTCAACCATTGCCATATATGGATACTAGCTAAAAATGCATGACCAAACCATGAAGATATTTATATATTAGTTATTTTATTCATTTGTTGTTGTTCACTGGATAGACAGCACAAGACATACGTTGTATTCTCTTCGTGACTTGACTATTGAATAATGAAATTTCCATGGATGATGTGGGTAAGGATCACTAAACTGGCCTGTTGCACCAGAGCTGTACTAAGTAAAGCATTGCATTGTATTCTCTTTGTGTCTTGACTATTGGACAATTGACTCTCAAGTACGAACAGTTCTGTTACATGAGGCGTATAGTTATCTATGGCAAAAACAACGCATTCACCAAGATAACCTACTGTCGCCACTAATAGAACAGAAAAAGAACTCCGCCAAGTTTGTAAGACCTAACTGTTTGCTGAAATAAAAGGTCATAACTGCTATTATAGTGTTTGCATGAGCTAAGCTAAAACATAGTAACAATACTTATTTTTATGTTACCTAACTATCAGGCTCGCTCACCATTTGTGCTCAAGCACACCACAGTACATGATCCATCCAGAACCATCACAAACTGTACCATGTCATCCCATATATATACACTGTAAGCTGTCTTGGGAAAATTGGTCCATCATAAGTCAAGCTTGGTGAATGCAGACCGCGTTACTTGCTTGTGGCTTGTTGCTGTGGTCGAGTCCTACCATGCCGGCATAGTATCCGGTTGCTCACCACACACTAGCCGCGGGGGGGGGGGGGGGGGGGGGGTCAATTTGCTGCAGCTGGGCATAGCTTATGGTGGGCTCTGGTCCTTCGATTCAGTACCAACCTCCAGCTCAGGGATTTACGACCCCTGAACAGGAGAGTGATTTTGTATTTGTTTGCTGATTACAGTGTTTGCATGAACTAAGCTAATACATAGTAACAATACTTATTTTTATGTTACCTAACTATCAGGCTCACTCGCCATTTGTACACAAGCACACCACTAGTATGTATATATGAGTGTATGGATGGTGCGTATGCCCCTTAAGCGCGCACACGGGGAACTAAAAACTTGGCTTTTTAGGCTTGACCCCAGTTTATTCTGAAACTGCAGCATTAAACAAGCAACTCCGAAGTATGAGAAAATTCCGGCGAAAACCCCTGTTTTTCAAGACATAAAAAGTTGCTGAGACCGGTTACTATGGCATTGAAGACCCATTTCCAAATGTAATTTCAAAACTTTACCGTTTTAGGGGGATGCGGAGTGCCGCTTGTTTATTGTCAAGAGACATTGGTAGTCAGAATGCCGTAATATTAATACTAAGGAAGCTACTACTACTCCAGTGAAGCTGAGGTAAGTACGTAATTCCATATTTGTTAGCTATATGCAAAATTAACTCTGGCCTTCTTTTTTGTAGCTAAGAGCTTGTTGTCAAAGGTGACTGGTAAATTTAAATTATCAGAATGGCTTAATTTTGATACTACGGAAGTTACTACAGCTCACGAAAATGAGGTAAGAAAGTAATTTTGTATTTGTGTGCTAACATTGATTGTCTTTTGTTTGTGTAGCTGAGAACTTGTTGTCAAGAATGTGAGGTTATTCACATAGTCAAAGTAACTTAAATTTGATAATACTGAAGTTATCAAGACTCAGAAATTGAGGTAAGTAGTAATTCCATATTTGTTGGCTAAAATTACAAATAATAACACTGGTTTATTTTTTTAATCGTAGCTGAGAGCTTGTCCAAGAGTTACTGGTATAAAGAATGGCAGATGTTTGATACTACAGAAGTTACCATTAATAAAGTAAGAGAGTCATTTTGTATTTGTTTGCTGATATTATAGTGTTTGCATGAACTAGCTAAAACATAGTAACAATACAGTAGTTTTATGTTACCTAACTATCAGGCTCGCTCGCCATTTGTGCTCAAGCACACCACTAGTATATATGTATAATATATAGTGATGGTACGTATGCCTCTTAAATGCGCGGCAGGTTCCCTTTTTGTCTACAAAAATACGGCTTTTTAAGCTTGACCCCAGTTTATTATGTAACTACAGCATTTACATAGGCGGAGGAACATAAATTTACCTGGGGGGGCCAATCCCCAATCCCAATATAACAATGTAACAATAGAGTTGTGATTAATTAATGAAAACATGGCATCAAAATTCAATCAATTTTAACTAGTTGTATACATGTATAAATAATTCTAGCTAATATGTACCAAAATAATTCTTTCTACGTTCATTAAGTTCAACAAATTCTGTTGATACCCGGTAAACATCAATCTTGTCTGTAATGTCTTTATGCGAATGCAGTAACATGAAATTGTTCAAATTTTTCTGAGTAAGGGTTGATCGAAGGTATGATTTCAATTGTCGTAGGGTTGAAAAGGTTCGCTCAGCTGTGGCAGTTGTTACTGGTATGGTGAGAAAAATGTTCAACAATTTAGACACTTCATTAAGCATACTTTTACAAGCAGGAATAGCATTAATGACATCACATAGTGTCCTAATAAGGGTAACTTTGAGAACTTTAGTTTGTGGATGACTCTCATTGAAAGTTTTAATCATGTCAGGAAGCATTTGCAATTGTATTTCCAACCAATCCATCTGTATATCTTTCTCATACAAATTCAACTCATCTGGAATTCCTGGAAAGGCACCATTTGCAGAAGTTAGCAAAACCTTTTCTATAGCTGCAGCTGTAGACATTCCTCTTGGCTGGTCAAATCTATGCTTTAACTCTTGAATTGTAATATCTAAAGCCTCATAGTAATCTTTTTTTAAAAGAGATTTTGGATCTTTAAAATTATGTGGGGATGAGCCATCATCGATTCTTTTTGGTGGATGTCTTTGACGTGGCAATACTGGTTCTTCTGTCAACTCCCGAGATTCTAATAAAACAGAGCTATAAAAGCAATCAAAGGCGTCATCATTTCTTTGTCGTTCTAGAAAGCTAATGGCCAATCTTGAAGCCGTGACTGCTTCTTGCAGGCATTTATTGATGCCTTGTAATGTAGTAGACAGTTGTTCAGTTGCAGAAAAAATCAGAAAACTAAGCTTTAAGCCAAAATAGGTTTTAAACTTGTCCATAGCATGGAGATAACCACGTGCCTTCATGCCATA
>WLWI01003844.1_pt1 | contig 12837 bp, 4 predicted proteins | sample 6701501 | NCBI WGS metagenome assembly WLWI01 (sample SAMN12718690, study PRJNA515312) | sponge metagenome | isolation source: marine sponge | host: Mycale hentscheli | place: New Zealand: South Island, Marlborough, Capsize Point | collected 2014-11-01
TATTAATTGGTGTCGGCTCTTTATACAAGATGATGACATTGTAAATAAGTGTATGGGAGTGAACATTTATACCGCTATCTGACATCACTACAATTATACAATTGGTGAAATGCGTAGTCACTTTGTGTACTAGTTGCTTATACTTACTTGGTAACTTTATGAATTACATCATCAGGAAAGTAAGAATTCATTGTTTACTGGAAATTGTGCAAAGTTTGATTTCTAGGTAAAGCTATTGATTTCAGGGTTATCTAGTTTTTGTGATTACAATCTACTTATTTCATTATGCATTTACATAATAGTCATAAACTGGCAGTGTCTTTACAGAATGCTATAGTATCTACAGTAATGAAATAATTCGTTAATCTGTGTATAAATATTTTTATGTTAACCGAAAATTTACCAACTCAATTTTTAAGGATTTCCATCAATAGAATATTTAAATTTCTTTTATTGAAACGCAACCAACATACACTGGAACTAGGTATGTCTTTTACTTTTTCTTTGATTGTAAAAGATAGTATACTACATGTATATAGAATGGCCTGGTTGAAGAGGGAAGAAGTGATAAGAATACTGCAAGATGAAAGCTTCGATAAAGCTGGTTTCATTAAGTTATGAGGCATAGATATGAAGTGTTTTTTTTTTTGGTTTTATAGCCTTGAATTGTTCTAGTCTGGTGGGTTATACCATTTGTAGCTCTATGTTTGATGCCAACAATATGTGTCTAAGACATCTATTTGTCTACAATACAGAAGCATATGCAGTGACATCTCAATATCATCTGAAGGAACAAGTAAAAATCATTGGCATAGAATAATTTGGTTTATAAAACACTTTTTGGAACTGGAGTTTATATCTATGAAGGCAATTTTGAACATCAACGTGTGGGGGTTTGTACGGTATGCCGCCATCAGGGATACTCAGTCACGGGGACCCAGGTTTCACGCTGGCGTCTTCCTCACAGGATTTCACTCCTTTTCAAAATTGTGACAATCAGAGAATCTGCCGTGCGCATGCTCCTGGCCAAATGTATACAAAACCAGGCACGCACACAAAGTGATACAAAACAAAAATGATTAGGTAAGGTGTAGTACCGGAAGTAAACAAAAATATACGGTAAAGGGTGACACAGAGAAATTGTTCAGTACAGTTTGTTCATGTGGGTGACCCTCTTGTGGCTTTTGTGGCAGTGTCTCCCACAAAGGTAAGAATTAAATATTGTCATTATGCTTAAATAGTAGTTCAAAAAAGAAAGATATATGCAAATCTTCAAAAGCACTGGTGAGCTAGACATCTTTATTACATGTAGCTTCAAAATACAGTGAAGTTAAAATTTTGCATTTATGTCGCTCTTGTTATTTAGAGGTACACTGTATGCATGAACAGGCTATGAGGCTATGAAGCATTTGGAATACAAAAACCTTCATTTACTATACTTACGTTTGGCCAATTCCGTTTTATGAACCATGTTTTATGCACATTTCTATGGATAGTCTCCCAATCAAGGTATCAGAAGTGTGTCCTGTCCTATGAGAATATGTTACAGGTTTTACTTCTTCATAGATTTGAAGCACTTGTGAGGAACTTTGTGAATTTTCCCCATGTGGTTGTTCAATCTCCTTTTTACTTATAGTGTTATCTGTAATAGCTAATTTCTATGTAGTGTATTAATGCCTAGCCAACTGTGACTGTTGTTCAGTAAGGATTGAAGCAATACATTATTTAAGACTGTTTGGCCTTTTCCAAAATGTTCTTTGAAAGCTGTTGATCCCATGTATTTTTACATCTAACATTCAAGATACTTGAAAATGTGGTGCATATTTTATATTTTGTGGAATACTTTATGTGAATGTCTGGAGAAGTTCAGTTCCAGAATCTGCAGCATAGTAAGCAATGATATGTTTTTTGAATTAAAGAAAAACTTGTTTAGTATATTTCCTTGGCTATTGTGGGTAGCTTTTAATGGTTGCAACCTGTTTGCAAAATCAATAGCATAATTGTCCCAGTGTTATATACGTGCCCATCAAAATTTTAGATATTTTCAACTTATCAACTAATCTTATTATAATGAAAAGAACTTGGGAAGATAATTATAAAAGGATGCATAGACAGTTTAGCAGCACCTTTTCTACTTCATTCTGTGCAATGTTCATAGAACATTCATAAAATATGCAATTGGGCATTTTGACCTTATTTTCTTCATGGTTGGTACTAAATAAATATTCATATCTCTATAGTAGTGTAGCAGTCATAGCTATGAAGTACTCCATTGTCAATTATATAATAATTATGATTGGAATAATACAGTAGGCATACCATGAAAAATCTTTTTCTACCTTGTAGTAGTTGTATTGTTGTCTTTTTCATGAAGTATTCTATCGCCAACACTAGGAATTCTTCTAGTACTTCTTTGCAATTACTCATGACTGTTTGAATTCACAAGATGGCTTGAATGAGCTTCTCTCCGTGTGGAATACCTAAACACTTGTGTTATTGTTACATTAAAGGAATTTGTCATCTGCAGTACAATGAAGTATTGGAATTGTGATAATTTTTTTGACAGTAGGATAGCTGTCTTGCAGATAGGCCACGTTTTAGCAAATTGTGGATAATGTGATTATAGAGTGTGTTATAGATGTTCTATAAACGACGCTGTGGATAGGAGGATGTTGTAGAGCAAGTAAGTAATACTTTCAATGACCAGCAATACCTGTATTCAATAGTGCGTATAAAGGAGAAAAATAAAAGGAAAGTTCACTTTTTTGTTATATGTAGGAAATGTTTTGTACAGTTATGTGAAAATCAGGACAAAAATTAATGATTAAATTGTATGCAGAGGACCACAATGTTCATTTGAACAAATAATTCTTCAAAGCGCTGATTCTGCTGCATAATTTATCCACTAAGGACCAAATCAAAGAGTATCTGTTATCATAAGAAAATATTTCAATACTAGCAAGTACCCCACCACATAGTGGCGCTTGATGTATTGGAAAGTAAGAATGCAGTAGCACAAGTTTTCTTGATCAGTTACCATTCTCTACCATTGGTTAAGGTTACATAAGTTTCCCTCTCCTACTCTCTTTTCTGAACTATCTGAGCTTTTCTTATATCCCACCTCTCCTTTCTTCAGCTCTTCTTTTGAGTCATGGAGCTTTTCCTTCTCTCCTGCTTCTGAATTTCTGTCCTAATTTGAGATACTTTTGTCTTCTATTTCGTACTTTCACCTAACCCTGCCTTTACTTGTGGATTCCACCCACTTTTTAGTTATAATTAATCGCTCGCCTTTTTGCCTTCCCTTCCCTTCCATTTTAAACCTATGCCGCCTTACCTCGCCGATTCCATCCGCTTTTCAGTTACGATCAATCACCTTTTACTTTCTCTTCCGTACTTTCGCCTTCTTTTTTAAACCTACGCCCGCTTCCATCGTCTATTGAACCCGCATTTTAGAAATAACCAGCACATTCTACTGAATGTGATGACACTTTATCTACCATAAAACTATGATGCTTTACAAAGCTCATGAATTATTCATGAATACACGCACCGTCGGTCATCATTACTGACACACAAGCGTATTATTATATAGATTGTTTTACAATAGGCCCATCTGTTACTTTAATAGTGTAAGTATTCTGAAGTGCATTGTTAAATTTTTTTTTCTTATGATGGAATAAAAATGAGCTAAAATGCTTTGTTCAATGTTTTTTTCCCAGTAGGGCCAGGCTATTATCACAGCGTGATAGTATCCTGGAGGGTGGTGGAGGGCCTTTTTTTTTCCAAATATAAAACAATTAAAAAAATTAGCAATAGCTATTTATCCCTAAACACTAGAACGGTTTTTTTTCATGTAAAACTCCAGAATAATTTTAGTTGAGGTTTACTTTTGTTTAGTCCCCCAAAAATTATGTATTTCACTGGCAGAATATCTACTTAGACTATACACTTCACGTTTATTTTTAGTAACAGTTAGTTACTCATCTTGTGCTCTCTAGTCTTAGTGTTCATCATTAGAATGTGGATAGCCTAAACTGTGTGCTATTTTTTTAGCAGAACTTGTTCTAAATAATATATCTGCCAATATAATTTGTAAGTTGCAGGAATAGTTAGTACATTTATTAAAGTTACTTTGGATTACCAGCAAGACAGTCAATTGTAGATCCATTGTATGTACCCATGGATGTTTAAAAGAAATTCTATGAGACCGAAGGCAGTCTGCATTTTTTAGGTATGCAAAGACAATATGCAAAAAATTCTTTTGCGTGCAGTGTTATTGTAAAATACATGATCACTTCAATGAAATGTTTTTTTTTTTAATTATAAAACAGCTCCAGTTACTTTGAAGGGCAACAATATTAGTAAAGAATTTCAAGGCAAGGATTTCACCACATATTGCTGGCTTTTGTAAATATCCATTCAGGGATGAAATCAGCAAGTAAGTAATCTTGAATGTTCAAAATCCAAGTTTTTTTTTGACAGTTCCCTAAGTTTTTGTCTGTTGAGTACTTAATTTCAATAGTATGCTTCTTTCTCTCTAAAATATAGAAATTTTGGAATATGATGAATGTGTATCTTTCACCATTGCGCATATCAACCTTCACGAATGCAAGAAATAAAGAAGTTTTACGTTTTGGGTCACAAAATTATCAACTTGTTTGCTAGGTAGCAAAGAACTATTTACTATTGTGGTGGTGTATTTAATATTATTGTGTACTGTATTTTTATTGCTACTTAAGCAAAAATTCAACATGACGAAACAAGTTTAAAAGATTAAATTGTATCAATTGTGAATATTCTGTCACATGATTTTATTAGCTATACCTATGTTTTCTCTAATCTATATGCAAAATTTGTAGATATTAGTAAGACAATGTTGTGTAACGTGCACATTAAAAATGTTGCATTAAAAAATGTTAGTAACACAATCAAAGTTGATTCAATTTAGTGGCTACAAGTAAATAGCATACCCAGTTATGTATGAAAGCAAAATTCTACGTATAATTTTTCAAAATATGAATTTGGTACACTTTTGAGGGCAAGAGAGTAATTTGTTTCTAAAATGATGTGATAAATGTATTTGTACCATGTTATGATCAAACTGTCCAATCAAGTTGCTAATTCACCACCTTCTACGAAGTGAATAAGTGAAGTGTCCATCAAAAATTTGTTTTTATGCGTTTCCTACTATAGCCACAGTACCAGTCAATTATACCCCTCTATGTTCAATCAGCCAGTATGGGATTTACACTGTTCTTGGGGCTTTGGCCTTCGATTATGTACATCCCATACTTTTGAGGGCAAGAGAGTAATTTGTTTATAAAACGATGTGTTAAATGTATTTGTACCATGTTATGTTCACACCATCCAATCAAATTGCTCAATTCGCGCTGAATATATTTTATACCTTGGCTCTGTAGCTAGGTGCAAGCATCAACCTACTTATTTTACTTGACACTTTATTGCACAATTGTAACGTACATCTATTACAAGTTTATTTATACCTTAACAAACACTGTGGATTAGAAACACATGCAACTATTTCTGAAGTCATCTTACTACGTTAGTTGCAAACAAAAATAGGTAATGTTTCATTGAATGACAAGAATGCAGACATATTTGCAAGCCACATTTCATACCAGTATTCTAATGTATCACATTATAGCAGAATGCAGCTATCATTAGTCAACATACAAAGGGAACTTGAAATGGGACAGTGACTCAATCTTGAATCTTTATACTAAGGGTGTTTAATGGTACAGACGTAATGTGGTAACTGTGTTCTAATTGAAGCACTCTTTGGAATAAAAGAAGTTCAACTAATTTATTCATTAATTTATTTAATGGGCAAAATATAATACACTTTACACGAAAGGCCAGGCTATTGTCTTATAGCGATAGTATACTGGAGGGAGGTGGTGGGCCCTTTCTATCATTTTATATAGTAGGGCCAGGCTATTGTCACATAGTGATAGTATCCTGGAGGGAGGTGGTGGGCCCTTTCTATAATTTTATATAGTAGGGCCAGGTTATTATCACATAGTGACAGTATCCTGGAGGGAGGTGGTGGGCCCTTCCTATAATTTTATATAGTATTTATGATAAATAGCAATTCTTATAATTATTTAGAATTTGGTACACTTTTGAGGGCAAGAGAGTAATTTGTTTCTAAAATGATGTATTACACGTATTTGTACCATGTTATGTTCAAACCGTCTAATCAAGTTGCTCAATTTGCGCTTAATATATTTTATACCCACCTTCTAGGAATGGAGTAAGTGATGTGTCCAATCAAAAATTTGTTTTTATGCGTTTCCTATAGTTTATAACCACAGTAGAAGTCAATTACACCCCTTTATATTCAGTCAGTCAGTATGGGATTTACACTATCCTAGGGCTTTGGCCCTCAATTGTGTAAATCCCATACCGACTTCCACATCGTTGTGTAACCTATACCATATTACATCATATTCACAAATTACCTGCACATTACAAGTAATGAGAACATTTCTCACCTTTTTCTTGACATTTTATATATATAAAGGGTGTGTATTATACAATCAATGCTTGTAGTGCAAGATCAGTAAGATTTTTGTTTCCCTGGCACACAACTTTATAATTTAAGAATTAGGCACTTTTGATAGCAAGAGAATAATATATTCATCACTCCCACATGTTAATTAGCTAGTATTTTTTACAAGGCCCTCAGAAGTTATTTTATGAATTTATGAGGCACCACAAAATGAGTATATAAAAGTAGGAAAAATTTACGTACTTTAAACCTTTGACATTTGTAGCTAATGAACTCTAGCATCTAGACAACATTAGTATTATTCTGTTAGTAAACAGAAACTAATATACAAGGTGCATTAAATCTAATAAACAATTACCACATTATGCTCTCATAGTAATCATGATGTATCACATCTTTAAGTGCATCTGTAGTATGCAAAAAATGTTTAGTGTTTACATTACATGAGTCAAGTGATATGATATTCACAAGTAGGTCAATATATTTTCACAAGCTGCCGGCCAGTAAAAATGTAGTTTGCAAGTGAAATATGTTGACATGGCAGATTGTTTCTTTTCTACTCAGATATCTTTAAAATACGGTATCTCCTTGTCGTCATGGTCTATTAGGTTTAGTGGCTCCACCATTTGGATTGTTAGTATTAACTACTATAGTAATGTGTTTGAGCACAAAGGGTGAGCGAGCCTGTGAACGAATGAAACACTTCAAAATAATCAGTCTATGTCTAAAAGTATAAGTACATAGCCGTTGTAACCACTGTATACTTTAGCTCCAATACAGAACAACTTTATTACCTCAATTTCCCGAGTACTGGTATTTTCTGTAGTCTCTAATGTCATTCTGACTATCTGAATTACCAATAGTTTTTGTCAACAAGCACTCACAGCTACTAAAAAAGGCAGAATTTTTAAATTACATCTGGTAAAGGGTCTCAATACCTAGTAACCATTCGCCATAAGATTTAGGGACTTGAAAAAACAAGAAGTTCTAAAGATTTACTGCACAGTGTTAGCAGTGCGCCCTGTGGCATCCAGAAACAACTGGTAATTAATTAATTTCCTTTAATGATACAGGATCACAACGGAAAGATTCTGTTTAGTGGAGGTATGGGAAAGGGTAGAGGATGAAGCAAACACAATAACGCGAGGGTCAAAGTACAAAATGACATATGTACATCCAAACATGTATATAAACAAACAAACATCCCCGATTTTCCATTGTGTTACCCTTGTAACTATTAGCCTAACCAAGATTAACAAGTGTGCACAATTATATCGTGAGATAACAACTGTGAGATATCGTGAGTTGTCTTGGGTCACAAATCTAAAACTACCACGTTAAAGATAACTATAGATATATTAGGATATATATATATTGTATGTACATATACATATTTATATATATATTCTCACCTGTTACTACTACTACAGAATAATAATTAGAATAAGTAGGTTGGCTTGTATAGCATTAGTATATTATATGGCACGAATACACAAAAGAATTCACATGAAAAGTTGTTGTATCCAAGTGATTTATAAACTTCGCCACCTCATACAATTTTGGCCTGAACATTCGACTTGAAAAAGTAATGATAGTTATCCATCCCTTTGTCCTACCGTATTTTATGACACCAAGATACTGGTGAGTATGTCAAAGAAGATTGGAAGTGAATATATGGTTTTTTCCTAGTAAACAGACATTTTTTTTGAATGGAGGAATTTTTGAAGTTGTAAATGGTAGCTACATGTTATCAAATGTTTTCAGAAGTGGGAAAGCGTGAGATTGATGGTGCATATAATACTGGTACTTGTCATCTTTTATTATAATTTAGTCTACATTCTTCAACTTGCTATATCAAGTGGTACACGAATGCATTGAATAGGATTATATTATAGAATTATGCTAATAGAATTTTTGTTTCTAATTGTTTCATATTACTTATTTCATGGATAGTACTAAACTGCTGACATAAATCATTCATAGCAAGTTATAGGTATATGTTAACATGAAGAATATTCACTCAATGTGCTGAATTTTTACCATTGCTAAGAAATTCAAATACAAATTCCTTTAATAGTACAGATGGACTACTTTGATAAAGCTGATTGAAATATTTATTTACTTTAGTTGAAGCATAAAATGTGTAAATAGCATTAAGGATGAGTTGGTGTTATTTTTTAATTTGTTATTCCTGCATTCAATCCATACGTTGTGTTGTTCGTGTGTGCTGCACCTTGAATATATTCAATATTGAATATATTATTCCATTATAAGAAAAGCTCATTTTTCAGACAATTCAGTACAATTTGTTTTCAGGGATTAAAATAGATCAGTATCAAGGTGTAGCAGACAACACATTTAAACTTCTCTTATACAGACTAATATTATGTCATACATGCAATATATATATAATGCACATGAAAATTATGAATATTTTCCTGGTTGTGGCTCATAATACAAGTCAGGTGATGACATTGTAGATAGGTGTATAGGAGTGAAGTTTTTATGCCGCAATCTGAGTCACTACAATTATATAATAATTGGTGAAATGTGTAGTCAATTCTCCTCATTGCATTGTCCTGATTGCTTATATTTACTTGGTAACTTTATAAATTGTATCACCAGAAAAGTAAACATTCATCACTTACTGGAAATTGTATAAATATATAAGTGTATAAATATTGTTGTATTAACCAAAAGTTTACCAAGAATCAAGAAGTGTCAATTTTTAAAGATTTTCATCAATAGAACTTTTGAACGTCTTTTATTGAAACACAAAAATAGACTGTAACCCAAATGGTAAAATTTACTACAGATTTTCTTTCTCATATTGATTGAAGCACTTATGAGGAACTTTGTGAATATACTTATAATTTTTTCCACGTAGTTGTCCTTCGATCTCCTTTTTATTTATAGTGTTATCTGCATCCAGACATTGACGAAATGCATTCCACAAAATATTGTAAGTATCTTGAATGTTAGATGTCAAAAATACATGGGATCAACAGTTTTCATAGAACATTTTAGAAAAGGTCATATATATAATAAATTATTTGTATTGTTGCAGTATACCTTACTGAACAACAATTGTGGTTAGATAGGCATTAATATACTATATAGAAATTAGCTGTAGAAGTTCAATTCCAGAATCTGCAGCATAGTAAGCGATGATGTGTATTTTGAATTATAGAAAAACTCATGTATTTTTACTTGGGTATTGTGTGAAGCTCATTTACAAAATCAAAAGCATAATAGTTACTGTTATATCCTAATTTAGATAATTTCAGCTTATCGAACTAAACATTAATGAAAAGAACGTGAAAGATAGTTATAGATTCTTAGTCAAGTTAGAATCACCTTTTCTACTTCACTCTGTGCAATGTCATTCAACGTTCATAAAATATGCCAATGGGCATTTAGACCATATTTTCCTCATGGTTTGGTACTAAATACATATTCATATGTCTATAGTAGTGTAGCAGTCATAGCTATGAAGATTGTATAGGATGATTGGCATAATGTAGTAGGTATACCCATGAAAATTATTTTTACCTTGTAGTAGTTGTATTGTCTATTTCATGAAGTATTCTATTGCCAACACTAGATATTCTTCCAGTTTTTTTTTTTACAATTACTCATGGCTGTATGGATTCACATCTACCTATCTTAATAGTGTAATCAGCAAATATGGCTTGAATGAGCTTCTCCAATGGAATTCCTGAACACCTAGTTTATTGTTACATTAAAGAAATTTGTCATCTGCAGTACAATGAAGTATTTAGAATTGCAATAGTTTTTTTTTTTTGACAGTAGGATAGCTGTTTCACTGATAGGCCTACCTTTAATAATTTATGGATGAAGTGATTATAAAGATGTGATATTGATTATCTGTGAATTAAGCTGTGAATAGGAGGATGTTGTACAACAAGTAAGTAATGCTTTCAATGACCAAAAATCCTGTATTCAATAGTGCCTATCAAAGAGAAAAATATAAGCTAATGTTCACTTTTTGCTTACGTAAGAAGTGTTTTCTACAGTGGTGTGAGAAGAAAAAAATTAATGTTTAATTTGTTGTAAGCAGAAAATCGTAACACTTAATTATAAATTCTTCATACATTCCTTGATTTTTTTCACATAATTTTTTCATTGAAGCTTTAGTTATTAATTTCAATAATCAATTAGCAACTTTGCTGACTGAAATAATCAAATATTTAAAGGAGTAACAGCAGCAAGAGAAGTTGGACATACACTCATCTCGACTTACTTTCTCAATACTTTATCACAAAGCTTATGTTACAATCAGCAAAAGATGTGTAGAAATAACAAAAGGAATAGAATGTCAAATATTATCCGGGAGTTATCCACATATTTTTTGTAATACTTTATTAGCTAGGTATTTCCCCATTCTTATTGGGCTCATAAATGGAACATCTGGGATCACCCATATGTCTCATTCAAGGGACCAACAGATTAAGTAAGTAGTATTTGTTATGGTTATCAGTACTATTAACTATCAGTATTACTGTACTAGGTCATAATGTTTGTGCCCTTGTAAAAGCACTTTTGAAAGTTTCTATACTTAGATAGAAATACAGACGGTAAGCAAACTGATGTTGGGACGTGTTCAATATATTTTGATATTTTTCTTCGAAACGTGAAGTTGTATTTTTCATTTGAACATAAACAATTCTGACCAAAACAAAGATTTTTTGTTATCAAGGAAAATATTTCACTACTAGCAAGTGGCCTTGATGTATCGCAAGTAAGAATGCAGTTATCATTCTCTACCGTTGGTTAAGGTTGCATCAGTTTCCTTCTCCTGCTCTATGTTTTCTTGAACAATCTCATTTCTGTATCCTCCACCTTTCTTTTTTTTAGCTCTTTCTTCTTGAGTCATGGAGTCCTTTCTCCTCCTTTGTCTATCTCTCCTGCATCCGAACCTTTCTGTCCTTCTATCATGATTGTGGACTTAAGCTCTGTGAAACTTTTGCCTTCTTTTTGTACTCCACCTTTCTTATTGGAATTTCACCGCCTTTACTTGACGATTCAATTCCTTCCGCTTTTTACAATATTAATCGTTCCCGTTTTGCCTTATCTTTCATACTTTCTCCTTTTTACTACACCACTTTTCCTCTTCAATTCAACCGGCTAATTCACCGGATTTTTTTGCCTTCACTTTTAGCCATCTTTTTTAAAACCTATGCCACCTATCCTCGTCTATTCCACCCGCTTTTAGTTACAATTACAGTATCACTGTCGAGCCATCCCGCAGTTCTTATCAAAGAATTCTTCTGATTGGTCCCCTAGCCCTAGCCCTAGCCCTTGCGCGGCGCTATAATTGGTCACGCGCGGTGCTATAATTGGTCACATGATTTGATTAACCAATGAAATGAGTTTTTTGATAAGAACTGCGGGACTGTAGTCACTGTCTACTGAATGAGATAACACTTTTACCCATTCTCCTGTTCAGCCACTCTCATCTTCTTTCCATTTATTGCTGTACCCGGTTAGGTTTCAAACGTCTAGCATAGCCAACCCTTTACTTCTTTAAACTGAATTCTTGGTTTACTCGGTAATTCAACTAGTTCACTGCTAGTTCACGAAAGCTGCTCTCCTGTTTCTGTGCCACTCCAGCCTACTATCCATTTTTTGTGCCCGGATTTGGTTGCTAACTAGTTCTCCTGCACTCTGTTTACCTGGTATTTCATTGTGAGTTCACAAGTATTGTGCGTCTGCATGTTCTAGCTCATTAGCTTATGAATTATTCATGAATACGTATGTCGTAGTTGGTCACGGGTATTATGTAACAGTTATAAACCAAAATTGAGGTTTGTATGTGATTTACAATTTCCGAGACATGAGGGCAAAACCCGAGTGGCGTGGGTTTCTGAATCGCAATTCAAACCAATTTTTTTACAACTATTTTATAGCCCGTTGATAACTATTGCTCTTTCTGGTCATTTTCCCATTACTGTACTTTTAATGGTTGCTACGAACTATATCAACCTTTTCCCTCTAATACATTTTTGTACGCGAATACCGGGGACTATATCAGATGTATAGTACTTGACGACAAGCGCGGTCACTCAGGAAACGGGCTATAATATATAGATAGTTGTATAATAGGGTCTTTGTTATTTTAATAGTATAAGTATTTTGAAGTGCATTGTTAAAAATTTTTTTTGGTGATATGCTTTGTTCAATATTGTTTCCTAGTAGGGCCAGGCTATTATTACAGCATGGTAATATCCTGGAGGGCCTTTTTTTCATATAAAAACAATTATAAAGATTCAAGAGCTATTCCT